>ENA-OREC01000322-OREC01000322.1-marine-metagenome-genome-assembly--contig:-NODE-322-length-17154-cov-11.830767_pt1 | contig 17154 bp, 9 predicted proteins | sample MGYA00248626_ERZ508543 | MGnify/ENA primary metagenome ERZ508543 (study PRJEB26211, sample SAMN05518279) | marine metagenome | isolation source: Puget Sound, Washington, USA | host: Bankia setacea...
ACTAGCATGAACGCATGATTGAAGTAAACGACATAGTTCCAATGGTGTCATGTTTGGTATTAGTTCACATGATTGAAGTAAACGACATAGTTCCAATGGTGACATGTTTGGTATTAGTTCACATGATTGAATCAATTAGTGTGGACAGATAACTCTGAGGCACTATGTTATATTTAGTTTCCTTCTTCTTCTCATTATGATCGGCATAACCTTGCTGTTCATCAATCCCATGAGCAGCAGCAACACTATTAGTTTCATCATCGTTGTCGTCGTTATCTTCGTCGTCGTCATTTTCGATTGTTATTAACTTTCTTGATGGGGAATTGTCAACGTATCAGCATGACATATCATTTATTTTGTTTAGCTTCCTGATGGTCAGATTTGAGAGCTCCACTTTTAGGGTTATGACATTGACAAAGTTAAGTACAATTTAGTGGTTGATATTTGTACGTCAAAACAAACACCATGTATAAATCTATTTCAGGATGTAGTTTGAAAGCTTTGATTTGTGAGTCCGGCTTACAACAACCAACTATCCCAAAAAAAGTTGTTCGGATTACTTAGAACAACAGATGTTAGTCTTACATGATGCGATAACAAACGCATTGCGGTTAAATGACACGAGAAGCACGTGTAACTATGACACACATGTACTTATCCACGAATAATCCGTCGGTCAACATATTCATTACCGACGTTTTCATTTTATAAATACACACAGTCACTTAGACTATAGGTAAACATCGAGCATTGAACCGCGAAGTCACGTGTACTTTTAGACTACTTTGTAATAGGGCGGTCAAGTGTTAAACCGCGTCGTAAGCCCTGAAATTCCACGAGCAACTACCGTTGTCCACACACAAGAGTACCCTATAACACTGCTTATGGTTGGGAGTGGCCAACTGTCAAGGCTCAATGCTGGCTGTTTACCTATAGGTAGTTGTCTAGGCCAATATTTATTCAAGAGTGTTGTGTCGGAAGAGTATCTGTTGTACTGAATTCTTGAACATGTTTTCCATTATCCACATAATTATACTATTATCATTATTATACGATATGAATAGTGAGTGCATCGCAGAGTCAATTTAAATCTTTTTATGATGAGGTAAAATATGTTTGATCTAAATCATCGTTTTGTAACAAACATAATGTAGTTGCAGTGGTGTAGCTTGTGTTGAGGAAAGTACACTGTGTCCAGTGCCTGTTATAGTATACCCCTCTTTGTCATTGGTGTCAATAAAAGTAAACAAACACATATCCATCAACAGTGAGCCTAACTTTATCCCTCAACATACTAAGTTCATTGTTCACAACTATGTTAGCTTTGAAAAGACCTTTTTTGTTATACATGTAACTTTGACCTCGAACTTCAGATGCATCAGACAATATTTTTCGTAAACGACAAAACAACAACAACAAAAAACAAAGCCGCAAACCATTTAATAATGTCAAGAGATATAATGGCAGTTAAAATTTCAAACCCTTCTTTTTGTCTAGATTTCGTATATTTACACCAGGTTCTGTCATAACGGATGTGTTGTTCTCTTTAAACAATTGTATATTGTGTAACTGTTGTAATGGTGGGTTGAGGTGGGAGTGGGGGATGACTAAACCTCCAGAGATACTCCGATATAAAGTCTCTCTATATACATCATAACTTCATACCTCTACATTAAGAACCTCAAGCTACTTTATAACAGTGTGTACGTTATATGACTTCACACACTCCACCATATGATGAATGTACCCGGGAGGGAGTAAGATACAATTATAAACGTAATAACTAATAGCATAACAAGTTGGCTGTTTGTAAATTAAGCTCGTATTTTATGGTCTGTGTGGTCCGAAAACCGCCCATCAAAACCGCCAGATGAATCTCTACATTCTCTCATAACTTCAGCGAATACGGCGCCACAAAATCTTTTCACTGTCATTTATTACGTTTCAAATGTAATGCTTTTTTCTTTATTTTTGTAATTTAGTACCATTTAATGCTAAAATAGATACGCTTTACAGCCAAACACGATTAAATTAACGAAAACGCTAAAGATGGGGGTTAAGATGAAATTAAGCGGATCATTCGACATTACAGCATCCGTAAATTTGATATTTAGGCTTTTAAATTGTCCTGCACTTAGAAATAGAATATCCATGTTGGCAAAAATACATAAAATTTAACATCGACGTTGAGAAAACAATAAAGGATAGACAAAACTAGTAACCTCTGCCTTCTCGTCTACATCTGATTGGTTTCCTCTTTATTGAAGGTCTTGTAATTCGATTACTGTGTACATTTCGTGGTTCCCTTTTTAATGTGTTGATTTAACTTTCGTTTTCAGTTTCTGGTTAGCATCTTAATAGTATGAATGTGACGGTCGTTGATGCTTGTGGGTTGTCTATTTCTGTTATGTTTGACAGTTGTACTAAATATACTGATCTATGACTAATACTACTACCACTAATTTTGTCGATTATGGTGAGGACGAAAATGAAATTGATGATGAAGATCACGACGATGACGACGACGGTAACGATGATGAAAATAATTATGATGATGATGATATGGGGAAATTGTCTATCTTAATGAAGATTCGTACATCAATAACACTTATTATTGAAGTTCACTTTTTATTCAGCATTTGTTTCATACGCAATTAGAACAGTTTGTTGGTCTTTTAGAATATTTAGATTTATCTGTTGTTTTCATATCAATTAAAAGAACCATTGTGTCATGAAACGTTTAATGTTTAAAAAGCTCATTGCAATCAACTTTACTTTAATTGTTGATTGAAACTGGATGCATATGACATTAATGTAAGCTATAAGGAAATATAGTTGACAAGTAATAAGTGAGGTATGGTATCGTCTATGTCTGCTGTAGGGAAGTAACAGTTGGTATGTTTCCACTTACTTATTTGGTGCACATTCTTATTTTAACATCATTAAGTTGATTTTTTTTCAGGTAAATTAAAAATGTATTTGCTTCTAAATATATTCAATATTACATGTATGCATTATGCTTGGTTCGTACACGGACATTAAGTATACTTTAATGAGACCATAACCCAATATGTTTCGCTATATACATGAGTATGTGATCTATTCCCAAGAGTGTTCGAATGACGTTCACGTATGCTACCTGCTAGAGTGTGTGTTAATACGTAATAGTGTACACTAGTAGTATGTAGTGATCAGCATTTGACTCTCACGAAAAGGGCCATCTTGTTGCTCATCTTTGCTTTACATTTATTTACTCTTAGGTCCTTTAACTCTTCCCTAGTCTCCGGGCCTTGAACCACCTTATACTTGTTATTATAACGTGTAACCATAAAGTAACCTCTAACCTGGCTGCCATTAACACGCTGTAACAAACATAGCACTATAGTTAACTTAATGACTGTACATAGAGTTAATTGTAAGGCAGGGTTAATGGTTAGACTTTGGAGTCAGTAACAGAGGGTAAGGCGAAGTTATGTCTCCAACAGTCTCCCACAAAGCCATAAATCTAGAAATAAATAACTGTCTCTTTGACCCGTGTTATTGATATTCACATTGAACACATTTATACGGTTATATATTACTTGAAAGTCTGTTCGCTTTAATCTTTGTAATATAATACAAAAAAAACGAGACGTGCTTGTCTTTTGAGAACCGTTTTTCAAAAAAGTGGCCCCAAATTGCTGTCCATTTTTGCATAATTACTGCAATAAATTTTATATTAGAGCTCCACTTATGGCATTATTTTTCAATAATTCTTTGTAAATCTGCCTTCAAATTGACAGGGTCTGTTTGATATCCGATGGGGTTCCTAGATAAGGTATTACCCTGTGATAAAAATACGATATTATTATCAATTTATCATAATTAATATTTTAATAAACGTTTATTTAGCGGTCTTTGATCTTGGCTGAATAAGTCGTGAGTGATGGCGCGTTAAATTTTCCCCGTCATAAATAACACAAACAATATTACCTTAAGTGGTTTAGCCTGCCTACCCCCACTTTTGGCAAACCTGATACGTTTTTGCCTTTGGATCTCTCTATCGTAAGTTGTTATGTGGCCGATTTACATTCTGGGTAAAGATCTATCAAAGATTCTTGACAAGCTCTGGAACTTAGCGTGCCTTTCAAGCATACCCCTATACAGTCATTACATAATATCGTTATGTATATGTACTTGACTACTAAACGATTCGAACTGCTGATCTGATGGCTTGATTTTGGGACCTACTGCAAAGACTTGTAAATCGTGCATGTACGCAACAGCCCCATTGGAAGCATTATCTGATTACGTGTAATGATGATTGACGTCATTAAATCGTTGGTGGCACCCAGACACAAGACCGCATAATTGCCGTGTTATAGATATGAGGTAATATGCATGTAAGAACTCCATTGATGATGTATCATTCAATTGATCAAAATGTACATGTATGGCCAGTGAGTAGAAAAACATTAATTAAGCTCACATTGATAAAATGACCGTGTATACATGCCGTTGATATTAGTGCCAAGTTTAGTGTTCTTTTTAATGACATCATATCCACAATACAGTTGTATCAGTCTTCGAGGTTTTCATATACAATGTATTTTCTCTATATAAATAAAAAAAAATCGCTTCAGTATGAGTGTAGGGTCTCTTCTTCGGTAGATGTGTTATGGTCTCACGCCGGCGATACCCAATGGTTCTAGCAAGCCCCGTAAACTGTTTGACATCGCATTTAGTACACACACATTACTAATCAGTAACATGGTCACTGTAATATACACACCAACAATAAAAAGGTTACCTGTTTAGGAACACACGGAACAGGCTGTTATGTTTTGTTAAGCTCTTACCGTTTTCAAGTTATGTTTGTTGTATGACATGACCGTGGCTAGTTCGTTTAATCCTCAATGATACCAGTCTTTTATATTCGACGATTAATTAGTTTATTTCACATAAAAGAAAGAATTTTTGTTGCATTATAAAACAAACAAAAGTGTGCATGCAAACGTTTGACCACCAAAATAGCATGATTTTTAAAAATGACGAACTTACTGTTTGAAGTTTAAGTGGCATTTTCGGGAGCAAACTAGATCTCGTAGATATAAAGAACGATCTTGGCGTTTTTTACTACACCTTTTATTTGGACGTGTATTTAAAGGCTGTATTCTTTTAGCAATACACATTTCATGTGAATCAACCCAAGAATAATGTGTGTGCAAGAATGCCATTCCTTCCCTTCCGACAGATACATAATGTCTCCCCATTCTTCCGTTCAAATACAAAAAAAACAGCAATAGAGACAAATCGATGGCAATGTCACAGTATCAAATATAACTTCCCGCTCTTTCCATTGCACAATAAATCGCCAAATACAATTAGCCATAGACTCCAATGACGGCCAATATATCCTTTTCCATATGCTAAGTCGGGACAAACGCATTCACAACGAAGTAATAACATTTGATGTATGTTTGCTAGAGCCTGGTAGGCAATTTATTGTCATATTTCAATTTTCTCCGAACACGGCATTAATATATCGCAGCGAAAATCATTGCCATATTTCGTGTGAGCCCAATCTATTTTGCATTCAATATATCTCAACTGTGACTCGTAATTCTTTGGAAATGCTATTGTCGAAGACTCGGAGTCTGCTAGGCGCTCAGATAGCCTGTTTATACGCAATATATCACAAAAACAAGCCTTTTTCGATCAAGACTTTTGGACAGATATGTCAATTTCATTCCAGTAGTGATTTACAACGCTAGTAATGTTTAACCATGTTTACTAGGTTTCATTAAAATATTTTGGATAGAAGGTATAAATTACGTCATTTGTACTTGTCTTGGATGAGCGTATTTCAGCGAAGAGTATGTTACCACTTCAGACAGCCATGATAAATCACCCTCACAGTCATGCCAACTACGTTTGATTAAAGCTGTAAAATTTCATTTTTGTGATGCAAAGCAGGCTAAAATAATGGCTTTTAGAAACAAAATAGCGGCTTCTACGATTGAAAACGCCTTATCACGAGGGTTGCTTTCTGTAATAATAATCGTCATTCTCCAGACAAGAGCTGCGGGCAGTCATACCACCACCATATTTCACGCTTGGAGTAGGAAACTATATATACCAGTCAATGATAAATACTTCTCATTTCCGTAAAGACTTCTTATGATAGGCAAACATATGAAAGATAAATAAATATGCCAGGGAAAAGGGACTGAATAGGAGGCAAAAACAGCGATACATTACATTTACAGACAGGTTTCCCTAATGGATGTGGGAGAAGGGGATGACGCAGAGTTGAAGAGTGTGCGTTGTCTTTTAATATGCTCTAGACCGGCCTTCATAGATTGTTACACGTTAACTTATGGAACGGTCTTTATTTCAGGATGGTTTTAATGGGGTATTATAATTGATTTAGCCTACTGAAGGGTTTCCAAATAGCGACTTGTTTCATATTCGAAACCGTATAGCTGCCACTAACGTTGCTAAGATATGATTCTTCTCTAGTAACTTCTCTATTCTGGAAACCTTTTAATTTTGATATAAAATGCTCACAAAGTGTTGCCCGGATTTGCAAGGTTTCACTGTACAATTATACCTGTTGGAGATGTGTCGCTCCGTTAACCATATGTCGCATGAATTTGCCGTCAAACTGATCATAGTGATGTACATCAAAGGCTATGTTATGGCCACTTAACTGGTATTAATCTGCACAATGACAGTATCCCATACAAACCCTATATACAGTGATTAAATTAAACTTGCAGACGTGGGGATGTAAAAAAGGACGACCGGGTAAAGGGGTTATCTGATCGTGGCCGCTAGGGGTAATTTGTTCTCCGACCTAGGGCCGCCTTTTAATTACAGGGTGTGGGTGGCCCCTACCCTCATATCAGGGCGTCAGGGCTTAGTTGACATGTCCCGCTGGTAGTAGTGTGTAATTAGAGGTGATGGAAGCCCACAATGACCCATAACCCATTGTAATGGTTCACACGTAGAGGGTGGATATTTAAGAACATGTTTATATGATGATGTACCTTGTAACTAGTATGACTAGTAGGAAGTTTAACAGTTCATCCATTGTTCATACATGTACTACCTGAATAGTTTGACCAACTCAATGAAATAAGTTTCTTGTTCTTATAATATATTTCATCATCAGGCTCCAATGAAAACGGGATTATTTGCAAAATCATATGTGTTTTAGACATTCTTACCAAGTTGCTGACCAGATCCTTGGGTAATCATAATCTGACTTTATATAGAAATAACACACATTGTTCTAAATATCCTAACGTAAAGTTGATTTAAATAGAGTGCCATCATGTGATGCTAAGACGATGGTCAAGTTAAGTATGTTGGTTAATTTACTGGGGGAAAGCAGCGTTTTGTCAAGCCTTTTTTCTGGTTCCTTTGTCCGAATGCTGGCCTTTGTATTACCTATAATCGTGTCTATTCACCTGGATAATCAACTGGACGCTGTCATTTTCCCTCATCCTTTTAGCGTCATTCATTGAAGTTGGATTGGACAAGATAACTCTGTTGGAAGCTCTGCTGGACGTTGATACTGTGACTGTCTGCCCCATCTCCACGTCGACTAGAGTATTTGATGCGGTTTAAACGAAGGCAAGTTTACAACGATTATTTGTCAGTATTAAGCTAGTATCATGTTGACGTGTCATTTAGTTGCAAGGAACGTTTTATTATTTGAAAGTGTCGGCGTGGCGCCGTGGGTTGGACTTCTGACTCGTAATGTGGAGGTCGTTGATTCGAGCCCCATCAAAGGCCCCCGTTTTCCATGAGCAACAAACTGTACCCTTATTGCTTAGTACCGGTTGGTTTCATGAACGGATTCGAGAGTGATTTCACAATCGAACTAAAATAAATTGAGGGCCTTATGGAAGATTAATTATAGCGTTAATCACCCAGAAACAAAGTAGAAGATAAGTGGCGTCGTTTTGTAGTTGATAACTAGTTACTTTGGAAAAACGTGAAAAAATAATAAAACAATAATAATATTCCTAGTCATTCACGAAGGAAGACGGTAACATACGAAATATGAGAGTTTTCCAGGAAAGGAATAGTTCATTGCATAGGTATATGATTCATCGAAATAAAATCGCCAACACAACTTTTGAGATGTCTTTGAATATGGTCATATTTCTGTATCTTCGTTGTTTGACACAAAAACACACGTGTATTTATACATGATGTATAGAATAGAATTGTATATTTGAACACCGGAGCGTCTTCTAGCATGACTGAACATTTTAAAACAGTTTTAGAGAGCATGTGATCTCTAAGCGATTCTCTTGACACGTTTACCCGCATGCTAATTACCTTAACCCATAGAATAAGGAATTAGGAAGCTGTCCGAGTTTTTCATTTTCTCCTCATCATAATTTATAGGCTGCCTCAGCAACAGCACATGTCAGCTCTGTGCAGTGGTAGACTCTCTCCCTGGACGCACTAGGGCTAAACAATGGAGCTATTTGTCATCGCACCGTAATGATTGGCACTGCAGCATGGTTTGCATGTTGAGCGCGAATACATGTCAACTAACCATGAAATATGTGAAACTAGCAATCGTTTGTCAAAGTTTTAATGTGATTCGGCACACTTAGCCTATGTCCTTGCCTTCACAAACTATGACGTATGAGCATGTCTCACGAACTCCACGTTTTGACATAAATTGCTACCCGGAGTGGTGATTTACTGTTTACTTGAACCCGGTACATTTGACCTGTTGAACATCACGGAACCGGAGCTACCGTGCGCAATCGCATGACCAGCGTTGGAGAGACAATATAAACGATCTACGTTACCAAAGCACGTCTCGATGTGACGTATACAGGTACGCGTATTCAACACCCTTTAACACAATGTTGCGAGAACTGGATGCCATTCGTCAGACAGTTTGTTTTGTGTTCATTGTAACTATGCTTTCATTGTGTTGTTGCTGTATGTTTAATTGCCAAAATCACAATATCTTTAAAAAGAATAATAAGCTGTCTAACCCACTATACGTGGTATTTATAATACTTACTCTGGTATTAAGTTCTTTAAAATGTTTATCAAATTCAAGAAAACGCACATAAAATAAAACCAATCGTTTTGATGTTTGATATTTTGCAAACAAGCATTATGCAGGTAAGAAGGTTGAGGAACAGACTTTCATTTTGTGTGAGTCGAGCCGAGTATGAACTATTAAAGTACCTCTACAGATTACATAATGTTATGGAATAACAGACACACAAAGAAGAAAGCACTACGTAACGAGCAGCTTTATCTGAAAGGGTTGATAAATTGTTGCTGGGTAGTAAAAGACCTGCTAGCCTTCGCCTAAGTAAACCGGCTCCTCTAATCTCAGCAATGGAGCCTGGCTGGGGTATATACGTTGCTGTAACAGATGAACAGAGTGTGTTCTATCTGGCAGAAATGGTTGATATCTTTAGCACTATCCAGACATTTTCATGATTTATGTGACATCGATGCACAGTTGCTTATCTGCAGTTTGTTCAATTAGACCCCTTTCCTGGGTAAGCTTGATGAAACACAAAGTGACAAGGCTGTCTGTTGGCCTGATAAGACTGAGAAGACTAATGGCCGTTTGGAAGGTGATAGGCAAGATTCGGCAGCTTTCTCTTCTATCCCCATCCCTCCCCACTCCTTCTCTCGTCTCCAGCGGAACCTCATCTCAATCTTCAAGCTGCCAGGTCTTATCTAAAATACTTGTTCCACAGCAAGTCATGTGTATATAGTTAGTTTACAGCCTGCAAGGTTACACCACTCACGATTAGGACACGATATATGGAAATACGGACCTGTGTGAAATTCATGCATGTTCGTATCCAGAGGGGTGTCCATAGACTGGCATTGTGTTATATACAGTGTTGTACAGCAATGTTGTTGGTTTAATATACATAGCAGAGAGTTTGTACACATGTGTTGACAAATCTAGAGCAGTCAATTGACATTTCATCGTAAAACGGTTGTGAGTAAAGTTTGTATAAAGAATGTTCCTTTTTGTGTTAATCTATTTGAAGAAAAAGCTTATGCTTCTACAACTCATATATATACGTACGTACATGTATATGCTTACTTTACGTGCTCTCAAACATCCATACAAAGTGATTCGTGTTGGTTGTGTTTGTCTCAATTTTCTCTCCAACCAATTTATGATCTATTGTTTCATTTCCAAGACAATCTCCAATTTCTTTCTATGTCTGACTAACGGGTAACCTCTTTGTCGAGTGAAAAGGTCAACGTCAGAAACCTGGGTATTCCTTCTACTAGAGACAACACAACAAGCCTATCGACAGATTGTTCAAGATTAGTAAAGATGAGAAGATCTGGGTACAAATTGTTTTCGACGATTTACGAGCGGATCTGTCTAGATAGTCACTGAATGATGATATACGCCGACATTTCTGAGTTTCTGATATCTCAAAGTGATAGTTCCTGTCATGCGCAGTTATCTGCTTCCTGTCAAGCCCGCATATTCCAAAAACCATCAAAAAGCCACGATACCGGATAGACCATACGTCGAATGAGAAAAAAAGGTTTTGAAGGGAAAATAGACGGTGGTAGGAGATTAGCAGTGATTGTGGAGGGTTGTTTGTCAGCTCGTGGATGCCATCTATCATCAATGCACGCATATATCACCTCAATTAGAGTGTCAGTGAAGACAGATGTGTATAATGATAGACTGTTCCAGCATGGACTCAAAAGCCACGTGGTAGTCTTGGAGATATTTCGGTAATGTTGATAAATGACTTTCAGTAACTACACTGACTTGCCTGCTTGGCTTTTTCTTTGCTACGTGTGCTTACATTCCTCATAAAAAACTGCTCCAAGAAAGCACATAGCACATAGCATACTCGTGTTTCGGCAAATTTAATGCTACTTACCTCGTCAATTCAGACATGTTAGGTAAACATATGAGCCCAACTTAGATCGTGATGAGAATGATGTGGGTATATATGTGTGGGTGCCTCGTTAATAAGAACAAACTACAACCAGACAGTGTTTGAGCAATAACACAATATGATTGTAGATAAATCCTAGCGATAAATATGGTTCTTGTGAATAAACCAATGTTATCGTTATTACATTACTATATATATGTATGCTATATGTGTTTATGTTGTCAGTTCGTATCACCTGGCCATATCACTAATAGGTAATGAATAATAATATTCGTACTTATTCGCACGTGTGTGTACATGAACTATACATTACATGCGTAGGCACGTAAATTATTAAAGCATGTAAGAGGATATACCTAACTACTGAATTTCTAAAGCGTTAAACCATCTTGTTTAAGCCACTCATTGTTACCATGGCGGCAAAGTTCTTAATATTTCTATTATAAAATAAAATATGAGTTACCGTTGTATATCGGCTCATTAAACAAACGGTTTGGAGTTTTGATGCATAGGAATAACAAGCATCATAACGACACACCGTTGTTAATGAGCCGATATATGGCGGTATATCATATTTCATTTTGATCCTAACATGAACAACAAGGAATTAAAAAGGTAAAAACAGTTGTAACTTTTAGCGCATGCAGATACCCGATTTACATCCGTTGTTAAGAAGTAACAGCCATTGTATATCGACTAATTAACAACGGTAGTTTTGTTCTTTGTGTATTTAGACAAAACAACGGATCCTGTTAGAATCATATATATATCGCGAAAATAATCATAGACAAGCACACATAGCCGATTCCATTCGCGTAGAGATAGACATGTTTCCTTGTTATTGTCATTGTATTGTCAACATCTTAAAAGGTCAGCGAAATACTTACTGCCCAATACATTCTATAACAACCTTAGCTTAGTCATCAACATGACAAAACCGACCAACGTGCCCACATAGTTTGTGTCTAACATTTTCCAAAGTGTTGATCTCATGTCAGAAATAGTTAAGACTTTCATCAGTTTACAAGTTACGACGTCGCTGTTAAAGTGGGAGAATAAAACTCTAATTATGTCTTGCCCCGTAATTAACTTTTCATAAAAATATGTTTATTGTGTTCAACTTTAAAGTCACCTTTCACGTATACTAAATATCTAATTTGAGCAAGTTGCAGTCGTAGAAAAAAGTCCAATAATCACGCACAACCCTACAACAATGAATACACCGGACGAACAAGCAGTTGATGTTACACTAAATACGCTTCTTCAATAAATCTAAACGTTCTTTAAAATCTCTACTACAACATCTGTAACAGTTATACACATTGACCACCCGAAAACAAGCGAAGCATTTGTAACATGTGTTTCACCTAGGTACCTTAGATTTACATTTATAGCTTCTTGTAATATTCCTGTCCTATATTTATCGTTTTTGATCCGTAGTTAATATAAGTACTTCATGGCAAGTTATAAATAAATTCAAGTTGGTCGCCATGGGTGTTTGTTTTATTACAACACTATTAGCTCCTATAGCGCCGTAGTAGAATATAGATGCTGAACGTTCATTGTGAATTCAAATAGTCACATGGTTAAAGCGAAGTGCACTCTTACGTCTGACTCGTAATGTGGAGGTCGTGGGTTCGATCCCAATCAAAGCCCCCCGTTGTTTCCTTGAGCAAGAAACTATCCTAATTGCGTAATTGGTTGGTAATACTGGTTGGTTCCAGGAACTGATTCGAGCGTGATTTCACAATCGATCTGAACACAATTGAGGGCCTTATGAAAGATCGACTTAATATAAACTTAACATTAACCAAACTGAGTAAAATAGTGTAGTTTGTATAGTTTATTATTCTCGTATTGTTGGATTTTGTCGATGACAGGTTTCAGTGACTCGTCAGATCTATCGCAAATACATGGAAACAAAAATATGACATTCATGAAAACAACATACGTCAACGCCATTTTATGTTATGTAGGTACATTGGAAATGTATAACAATTTTTACAAACACAGGCTCTATGTATATGAGTTGGAAGTTCGAAATACGGGAACTGTCTAGACAGTTACTATATGTCGACTTTATATACAAAACAGTTCAAACGCCGATGTTTCAGAGAGACTACATAGCCTCACACTGACTAAAACTGCCCTGTGCGAATCATGGCGGGATACAATCAACATTGTCGTCTGCTGCAATAAAATGTCGTTTCCACTACGGCGACACCTCAAACAGCGCGCACGTTGATGGATGATACGTTGTATAGGCCCTAACATCCATTTGTTATTGTCACACCCCGACACTGTCTATTGCTAGTTATGACCAGATAATTTGTCAGAGGTTTCATACGTTTGTATGTTCATCCGGCATCCCACGTCCACTCCAGCCACCTGACGATGATATTGTAGCCCCACAAATTCGGACTGTCACTGTTGCTATGTCACGAATTGCATCCCCGGAACAGCGGTTACACATGAACACATACAGCCACTCGATAAATTAGATGTCTTGTTAAATGATGACGGCAGGTCCTAAATCACCTTGGCTCCCTCTTTGTTGAGAAGTCGTATGTTTGTCATGTTATTTAGATGCTCTTTGTTCTGCTTCGTATGAAAAGGAAACATGTTTTACATAGAAAACGTGTGCGCACATGTCAGCCAATGAGTTATATTAAGGGTTGTCGGCACTTTATATTACTAACTTGTTTTGAGGCCCTATATATATATAACACTTAAACCAAACTATGATGCTGTCTTTCTTCTACTTCACTAATGAATCTAATTTGCTGTAATTAGCTGGTAGTATAAGGTATAATTTATAGTGAAACGTGCATCAAAATGTAGATAAATGCACGACAACAAATCGTACTATAGCAAACCACAGTAAACAGAATAGAATAAACGGACTTATAAACACCTCTAGTAAACTATTGTAAAAGAGCGCACCTAAAAAAACCTTTGTAACATAACACAATACCAAAACGGGCAATACAACAGTACACTATCAAAAGTACAAAACAAAAAGAACACTTCAACAATATGACACATAAACAACTATTTGCATATACAAACCAAGAGCAACATACACAGTTCAGTTCATATATAATTCAAAATGGTCAAAACCACTGTAACAAAATATAAACAAAACAATAGAACCAAGTCACACTATATGACGGCGCCTTGTTGTTGCTGCTACATGTACGGAGGAACATACAACGGGTAGTTCAATTATTTTATAAAAGAGAAAACTCATAGCATATGCATGATAGACGTTGTATTGGTCACTATTATGTACAACGAAAGTTGACATATTTTTGAACCCAGGAACATAGGTAACCTGAATCCAACGCACATCAATTCACCTTTGACGATATTAAAACTTATTAAACACGAGGAGTATTGTTTAACGAGATGAGAAACCTTCATAAACCGTCGACACCTTCACGAATCGCTAAGAACTGTTAAATAACACACGGGTACACCTATGTGATTAACAGGTGCTATGGTAGATTGGTTTATCCCTGGGTGAAAATTGGTTAAAAAGCGAAGTTCTCTTCACACTGTTTTCAACATGTTTGGCATGTCTACTCGTTAAATACGTCAACAAAGGGTAGACTTGACAATAAGTATATATAAAAATCCCGTAATGCTGCCTCAAACAGCGTCAGAGACAAGCGTGTTGATACCTGGGTGTGGTGAAACTTTGACACGAGACTTAACGTCACGGCAACACGTGGATAGGGTAAAGGGAAAACAGTTCTAGTCGAGATGTCATTTCATGCAAAGGTTTCGAATACAATACCATGAAACCTAACTTAAACACTAACTTCCCGTAGACATGTAAATGTCATGTAAATGTATCGACGAACCTGGTTATGTTTTAGTTAATCCAAAACCAAACTGGGAGAGCTGTGTTTAACAAAGTGGGACGAGAACTTTTGAATTGAACATTTACAATTGAAGCACTTCAGCTGAGTGATTTGAAAATGTTCTTCCAAAAGTTCCGCTATGTTTTACATATTGCTGAAAGAAATTGAGAATATCTAGCCAAATGTGTTGACACTTAAGAACTCTTACTAGTTTCCCATGAGGTTGCGAACATGTTCTACTAGGTTTGATCGACATCTTACATTTAAGCTTGTTCCACCGTATCGCTTCTGTCAATTTTATCTCACAAGACGAAAACTAAACGCGTTTATAGTAGTAATTAAAGTTGCGTCAATCTATCATTTCTACTCACTGTTAATGACAATTTACAATTTTCAAAATCACATCAAAGACTTGGTAAATTTGTTTCTAGAGTGCCACTTGAAGTTTATCTGCCATAAAACATGTTTTTGCCTGGAGCGTCGATTCAGCGGCTGGTGTTGTGGAAGACCCAGTTGGAGCCGTGCTATTACATAATAAACACACAACATGCTGTGTAGTTCCGAGGTATTCCGTAGTGCTTACGGTTGCTGAATAACTCCAAGGCAACAGTAATGATGTTCCTGTCGTAATGATGCCACACACAGCTCAATACCTCAACACAATCACACTCCCAAATCTTATTACTAGCGACTATGATGTAGCAAAGCTAGCGTTTTAATAAATGATAGTATCTATAGATGAAACTACGTGTTCCAAGACATCGGCTTTAACGATCACACATATCTTCTTACCCTCAAGCTATTCCATTATCCGAACACTTACACGTTATTAATACTTGATATGTAATTACGTTGTACCGGAAAGTACCAATAGAACTGAACATTTCACATTCATACCGATGAACTAGTAACTTCTGTAAGAATCATATGACAAAGAGGCTTTAGAACTAAGGAATATGTTATCATGAAATGTGGGTGGCTGCGAAAAAAGGGATCGTTGATCTACTTTCAATTATGCCATTTAATAACCACACAATAAAAGTCTGCTATATTTCAAATCTTAGCGAAATGCACCGCGCGTAAGAGCTCGTGACTTGAAACACGAACGCGGTTGTATCCTAGAAAATAATTCAACGAAAGAGTGACATGCGTGTTAGAGAAATGTTGTAAATATACAATTGAACTAGAATATTGAAACAAATGTAGCATGAAACATACCGCAGGGTACACGATACGTGTTTGTTCGTGTCCGCAAAGAAATACGAACAATATTCTACTTATTTTTCCTTGGTGAGAAACCAGACCGATGTACTAATGCATAATGTATGACGTTTACTGCTGATACTATTAGTAAAAGTTACACATCTTAGGTTTGTATTAGGTTTGTAGAAATGTACCACGTTACTACTAATGTAGGTTTCGTTTCCTAGGTCGTTGTCGGAAATGACATCTTTTTAAACAAACATGTATGTAAGTGAAATGCCCTTTTAACCACAAAATCTTGGATATAAAGTAAACTGGATATAAGCTGCAGACACCATATGGATAGTTTACACGTTGCGTATTATTCAAACATACAACCGTAAAACTAAAATATACTATCATTGATAAGACTATCTGGATAAAGTAAAACGTGTCAAGGTCACAGGCTAACATGTTTTGTTCAATTTACATCAGTACTATAACTTCTAGTTGTGTGTGGTGGGTGACCTATAGGCCCGTTAGGCCGGGTGCTTATCATTTGTTGTTTTGTTATATGTGTGTATATTTGAAAATTGTAAATGCACAGGTCACGATAATAAAAACTTACTTACTTACTTATTTACTTACTATAAACGTCTCAGTAAGTCGTCCAACCTTTATCTGTCCAGAAGGTTATAGATTCATCACAGTTCCATTGTATACACATACTAGATACTGAATGATAATTGCACTTAGCTTTTTTAAAACCACGCTCTTCACTTCCAAGTACAAATGCAATCCAATGTCAAGACATTAACGGAAGGAATGTTACGATAATGTTTATAAAACACGTTTGTATCCTATCTAAGTACATCAGCCATTAGCAAATAGCAAGACCGGCTTGATATTTCCCATAAAGCAGCGACATATGCACGCTCGTGAAAATTTATGTTCTAGTAGCATATTACACAAAGTGTTAATAATAATAAATACAATGTGTCAACACAGTATGAAACATGTCTCAAATTGTTAATGATTAATTTATGTGTGTTAGGTAAACTATAAGTGTTTTCAAGCGCAATTTAAATGTCACCGTGCATGACCTTAACGTAAGATTGACCACTATTGAAGTTCCATTATACGTTGTCTTTCTCTGTTCGTTAACAAAAATAGGATTGATGCTG
>ENA-OREC01000323-OREC01000323.1-marine-metagenome-genome-assembly--contig:-NODE-323-length-17145-cov-14.298981_pt1 | contig 17145 bp, 6 predicted proteins | sample MGYA00248626_ERZ508543 | MGnify/ENA primary metagenome ERZ508543 (study PRJEB26211, sample SAMN05518279) | marine metagenome | isolation source: Puget Sound, Washington, USA | host: Bankia setacea...
GAGTGCAGTAATTAATATCATTTATGCTGAGTGCAGTAATTAATATCATTTATGCTGAGTGCAGTAATTAATATCATTTATGCTGAGTGCAATAATTAATATCATTTATGCTGAGTGCAGTAATTGATATCATGTATGCTGAGTCTGTCTGCAGTAATTAATATCATTTATGCTGAGTCTGCAATTTTGAGTAATTTGTTAGTTTAAGTGTTAATTAATAAATAAAACATGACTTTGAGGGCAATATGGCAGCTTACTGACTGGGCAGTCCAAGCTAGAATGGTATATGGCATGAAGCGAAAGTTAAGGGCAATATACTGTTCTAGCTTGGACTGAACAGTCCGTAAACTGCATATTGCCCGAAAATACATGTATTTGTTATATTATATCGATGCTATGGGTTTAAAACAATTATTGTTTAATTACATCAACACATTATTATATTAATCAACAAATACTAGTTGTCAAAGGTCTAAAATCAAAACGATTTAAAAACGATTTAAGAGACCAATAATATATTTACGAATCAAAAGGATGTCATGTTTGTCATATGATGTATGTTGTAATAATCTACTTATGTAAACACAGCATTACACCTGTTTTGGCCGATATACTGAAACAGTCGGTACACAGTTGTACGCCCTTGGTCAATAAACAGTTTGCTCCAGGCCTTCACAGCGATTTAATGACCGGGTGACGTCACATTGAAATAAGAACGATTTATGCAAGTGAGGTATAATATTTGGATTTTAAGAGTTTTTAATATGTTCAGACCCTGCTTAGAAGTAGCATTGTACAGTAAAGATGATCAGTATAGATATATTTAGCAGTCTTCAAACTCTGTCTTCATGGAAATAGAGTAAAAATAACTTATGAACCTTGAAAGAGTTAATCGATAAAATAAGTACCAACAATTAACTTGTGCAAATAAAAGAAATTCTTAACATCTATGATTTTCCAAACAAACTTGGCTTGCAAAACTGTTAAAAGAAAGCTAATGAAACAAGGTTTACTCATTTTGAGCTGATTTCAGAAGTGCTATTGAATAAAGATGCAAATAGAACTCTTTCATATTTGTCCCTCTAAATTGGGATGAAAGCTGTGAGGAGAGTTCTAAGTGCCATTAAATAAAGATGCAGATACAACCCTGTTGCTTTTAATAATTTGTCCAGCACAATTTTAATGGAGACCTCACAACATTCCTGAAATAGCCAATGTTACTATGCACTCAGGACCGTCACTACTAGGGTCAGATAACTGGGTAACTGGGTTCAATGTCAGGCCCTGCTGTGGTTATTTAGTCTCGCTGGGTTTTGTGACAATTAAATGACCAGTTTGAGTGATTTGACCGTCCGGGGAACAATAAACTTGACCAGTGAGTGCTGTGAAATGTTTGAGGAATAAAGAAGTCTAGCGTGTGAGCATTCAGGTGTCTTATTGTGGTGACAAACGTTTATTTCTGTATAATGTCACATGATTTAAGAGATTTCCAGTAAGCTATGATTGTTATATTTATGGTAGAATACATGTGAGTAAAATACTGTAGATCGGGAAAATTTATTGGCAGCAAATTTCACTGAATTGGCCCTCTATGGTTTCCTAGCAAATTTGTGACGTCAAGATCTGCAGTAACGCTTTGTAGATGGAGTTATTTGCCTTTGGTTATGCTTTTTAGTTATTTGATTTGTTTTTCTTTAACTTGTTTAATTTGTTTACCTAGCAATGAACAATAGCTGTAGAATAATAATAATAATAATAATAATAACCATGTAAAGAACACACAAAGCAGTGGTCATTTTAAAGGGGCAATATCTGCATACATAGAAAGTTGGTGGCTATTTAAGGACTATAAGCTTTTGATGAATTGGGGTCTCTGGGGTGCTGCAAGGGATTGCCATTTTTTGGTCATTTTTGTTATTCAAGGGTTGGGGTTGACAATTTATGTTATCACTTGTGGCTATATTCACCTAGTGTGATGCCAAATTAGTGAGCTAATAACACAGATTAGAGCAAGGTGTGGAGGCGTATGTCATTGTGAAGTTTGTAAATAAAAGGTTTAGTGTTTGATAGGGTTAGTGAATGAGTTGAACAGTATCAGCCAGTGTCAACCACTAACTAGGTTTATTAAAAGATGGTGAATGTTCTGTGGTAAAGAAAACTGTAGATAAACTTTTGGCACATCCATATAGATATAATTGAAGCTATGATTAGATGGATAAAATGGTCGCTGATATGAAAAAAATATACCACAAAATGATATTGAGTAATTTATGATACATGATGTATAAACAAAGTTGTTTCTCGTGTATTTTGATTATATCTTTGAAAATACAATTTGACAAGTTGTTATACCCCCTGGAAACACAAGGTTGTTATGGTATATAGGAATCACATCTGTCTGTCTGTCTGTCCGTTAATATGTCTGGCTATAAGTGCGACTCCTCCTTAACAAATGATTTGATAGTGATGAAACTTTACACCACAACTTGCAGTATTCAACTTATGCATGTGCATGAAGGAAGACAATCCCAGTCAGAATTATTTCAAGCGAGATTTTTTAATTTATTTTTTAGCGTTTGACTATTGTCGTTCAAGGGAGATAATTGTGCAGAAGTGCAGGATAGGGGTTGTATCCTTTTGTGATTTCACACATAGTTCTGGTTTAAACAGACCCTTTCATATTTCGGCAACTTCAAAGACATTTTTCAGTGTTCCGTAAAATTGAATTGTCTGATATTACACTGTTCAAATATTTGCAGTTTAGCTTTATTGGCCGCATAGAACTGTGTATAGCAGGTACTGAGGGTAGAGTCATCTCTTTTTTCATGGGCATTTGTTTGTTGAATGCGAATTTCAAAGTTGATGTGGTCAGACACAAAAGATCCTCAGTAAAGTTAGATTATGTAGCTAGAAGATTGAACGCTTTTGCGGAACCTTATGATGATTTGAAATTTATATTGCACAAAATCATTAAATGGCTTGTTATCGGCACATATCAGCATCGAAAACTTATCTCCTATCGGACAGTTTAATTACCTTGTTTACCTTGGTGAAGATCTAAGGTCATAAAGTTCACCTGACCTCAATAACACGGCCATTGTTTGATAAGGAATGTTTAAGATCAAATTGAACATAATAAATTTTTGATTGCATACGGAAATTTAAACCATGGAAAGATTTTAAAGGGTGTATGATAAGAACCAACTATTTTTCAGGATTTTGGTAAGCTTTACACATTTTATGTCAGTTTTAATGTGTTGGAAGCCATTTTGTTTTATCAAATCACACTCAGATCTATATCTGGAAGCAACAGGTATAAAGTCTGTTGCTCAAGAAAACAACGAGCATCTTAATGGAGTTGAAATGGGTTTCAAACTCACACCTGACAGGCAATTCACCATTTACTTGTCTAGCACGCTATAACCACTGAGCCAAGCCATCTTTCACTATTTAAGTTGGGCTATGAAGGTCCACGATATTGTTCAGTGAATGCTTTTAATTGAAAGTGTGGTCATTCAACTTGAGTTTAAAACTGTTGCAATGCCTCTGCTGTTGGTATGATATCAGGCAAAGCTGGCAACATACAACAACATGTAAATGTCAAGTTCATCATACTTTTTTTTTACCAAGTTGAACCTAAGCTGATCCCAGTTTTAAAGTCAAGAGTTTTTTTACATTGAAGTTTTCAAAGAGCGTCTTACTCTAGCTGTCAGCTTTCTTTCTGACCCTTAAACTCAAACAACTTTAATTTGGGCATTGATTTTCAATATAATGTCGCCTTGTCAAAATCTGATATTTTCTGTCACGGTCATTTCAAACATGTACTTCATTTTAACTACGTTTAATTCTACAAGGTCAATGAGCGGATCAGTTACAGAAATGCCTTGAAGGACTTGTATAGAAGGAAGCAATTAAAAGTTCCACACTCCCATTGTTTGACATACTGCAAGTTAATGTAATTGGTGGTACTGTTATTAACGTCCTTATGCACTTGGGCATTACGAGGGTTGAATAAATTGTGGTCATGGGTTTGGTGTTGCTTTTTAAATTTGATACAAAATTCTTTTAACTCATGTATGGTCAGGGCACGAACATTCTCAAAATCTACTCATCCTGCATACTATCATAAGTTGGGTATAATATAGTAAAACAAGAAAAATGTCATTTGTAGATTTCAAAATTTCCACTCGTCCTGCATCCAAAATCATTAATCAGGTCGATATATTGGACAGGATTTGAAGGTGGACAGATTTGAATACCATTTTAAGTTTTGATATAAGTCGTTTAATGTTTCTTTTTATCTCCTTTGGTTGCAAATATTTTGTATGTGATTTTTTGTAGTACATGTATGTAGTTTTTCATACCCATAGGTCAAATGATCATCAACTTGCTCACAAAACAAAAATCAATGTGTTCTTTGTGTGAAACAAGTATACTATTGACTCAATGTTTTACACAAATAGGCCAAAACATGATTGGTTGTAATTGTTATTAACAGTAATGTTCGCTGATTTGTCTTATAGTTGTTTTAAACTATTACAAGGGTGGGTGAATGCAAAAGGGTTCTATCTGATTCTTTATTCAATAGCACTTAGAACCCTTTGCTTTCAACCCCTTGTTTAGTGGAATCAGTAAATATGCCTTTTCAGAATATTGTACATATTGTATGTGAAATTTTAGTTATTCTGATAGGATTTCAATGCTTGTTTGAATAGAGGTTAAATTGTGTTAAAAAACATCTAAACATTGCATTCCGAAACAATGATGAAAGCTAAAGGGAATAGAATCGAAAAGAATCTACAAAATGCACTCCATCCTAATCAATAATCAAGCCATCTTTGGTGTTTACACGGTAAAGAGTTGTTTAGAGCCCGTAATCCTTGCAATGTCATTGTATACAGAGAGCCAGAAAACACAACAAATGTGAACAAAAGGGCCATCTGTATGTGGTCCGATGGTGTACAAAGATTAGCAGAATTTCTCCCTATTCAAACATACTTCACGAAAGCGGATGTCATTTTCTCCCATATGATACATGTACTATGAAGAAGTGGACTGTGAGGACATAGGAATGTGATTTCTCTATGGTTGAGAGTTGAATCCTTTAAACCTTTAATTTTGAAAACGTTGAAAGCAGTGGAACTGAATTGAAGCTTTAATTTGTTGAAGTTTAGAACGTTGACTGCTTTAAGCTTTAATTTTAAACTGGTGGTGGAGTGTGATAGCATAGTGTATTGGGCATAGAGAGGCAATGCTTGGATGGGTTGTATTGTTGGCCGATTTGAGGCACGGTAGTTTAAAGCATAGAGGGTCTGGAAAGTTTATAGCACACTGGTAGTTTTAACTGTTTTGTTGAATCAGGGACGGATTTTAAAGTTTATACAGTAGCTTGGCTGTTTATGGTTCATGATGTTTTTCGTGTGTGACGAGTAGAGAGAGTAGAAATTCGTGCATTGTAGTGGAGTGTCAGAGCTGGGATATTTGTGTTTTTGAAACGATTTATGGATGTATTCGTGACAAGTACAAATTCAAGTGCACGCATTGTTTATATGAGAAGTTGAAATGTTTTGGATATAAACATGAAGGGTTAAAAGGCTGGCAGGTTTGTTTTTTACGAAAATAGAGATCAATCACTTTGGATAATACATCATAATAATACATTAGTGTGAATCATCTGCTAAGCTGTTTGTGGTTAGTGTGAAATAGTGTGCATCGTGTGTTTTAAACGGGCGTTTTGTGAACTAAAGTTTCTGATAGGTTAACCTGAGTATTTGGATTGTATCGTTGTACTGGACACTTTGTATTTGGGGCAGGTATGTATATTTGTATTGTAAATGATGAGGCGCCTTCAGCTATCAATTTGGTTCATTTATGATCTTTTGACATGCAAACCTAAGTTTTCTTCCCACAGCCTTTTAAATTCTCTTATAGTCGAGATTGTATCGTGGTGATGACATGTGAAAGGGTTGTATCTGCCTTCTTTATTCATTAGCACCTAGCCCCCTATCGCTTTCATCCCTCAGTATATGATTATAACTGGGCATTGAATCTAGTTTTCACATCTTTTCTGGTTTGGTGTAAGGCCTACAATTTGAAAGGTTTGGTCAGGCATCACTTTTTTGGATAATCTCTCTATATAACTTCAAACGTCACTGCCGACTGGAAGCACAAACCACAGCCCATGTCCTGCAGTCATGCCCTCCAACAAAAGAGAAAGAGAAAGCACCTGGCCAACAGAAAGTTCCCTATGAAACAAACTCCATGGAAAAGCCACCGACCTGACCTACGCCTGACGGTGCGGTTCATCACCCTCACAGGACCACAAATATAACAAGTCTACATCGAATGCTGAAAAAGAAGAAGAACTTCAAACACCAAAATTAACAATGAATTATACAGCCCAAGCCTAAGCTACCTATTGCACTCTTGAAGATAACTATTTTCTTTGGAGTAAGGAAAATGAAAACAAATATTGAAAATCACAAAATCTGACTGTGTTTTTCTTCCTTAATTGAATTTATTTTAGACAAACTCAATACATTGATAGACCAATAACTGTAACTGTAACTATAAGGGGTTTATTAATATGCCGATTACCCAAAAGGCGTTCCAAAATGAGGTGAAAACACACATTAAAATAATCTTTCTATGATAAATTTTATGAATGAAAAAAACTAACAGAACAAATAAAGAAATAAAAAAGGTCTAAATTACACAAATTTCCAAACACATTAAAATATTCTTTCTGTACTAAATCTAAAGCGAATAAAATAAAAATGAGAAAAAGAATGTTGATGAAAATGGCACAAAATTCAATTTGTATCAATCTTTAACAGTCACCCTCATACCGCCTCCTTCCACAGTTTTAGGACTTGATGTATAGCATTCATGCAATATCGGAGTTTTTTATCTTAATGACCTTAAACTATCAGGTAATGACTTTATTATCTGAGTTTTACACAAGTCTTGATAACTTCAAAGGTACATGCCAAAACCATACTGTATTATCTGGTATTGAACAAAGAGCAGAGATAATACAGTGTTGAGTTAATCAAATGAAGTTCTCCTCATGATTTCTGATTTTTTTGCCGTCAGGTGTTTTGATTACATATGTCTCCTCAATCTTGAAGCTTTTATAATTGTTTTTATTCTTCAGTTTCTTGTGAATTTACTGTAAACCGATGATATGTAACACTCTAGGACTAGATAAGAAATTTTGTTGTAATCCTGTGAAAGAAAATGAAAAAAAACACTCAAGGAAAGTTTTAAACAAGCCATCTTAGAACATTATGTAGGTTTTTGAAGTTTTTTTAAACTCTTTAAACAGTCGATACTCCATTTCTAGGGGTGAATGCAAAAAGGTTCTATCTTCTTCCATATTCAATATCACTTAGAACCCTTTTCGCTCTCACCTCTTTTACTGGACCATGAGATATGTTGCAACTTGTGCTTGACAATTAAAACTAAATATACATGTCGTTGTTCCGAAAATACCCATTAGATAATCCCTAGTTTATAATCTTTAATCCATCCGAACATCTCTAACATACACATCAAAGCAACAAATAATTCACCAGATCTTTTGACTACTCATTGTTTTATTATTAGTCATAAAGAAAGATATTTGGTGCAAAAAGGCTGTACGTGTAATTTCTTTAAGAGGTGGATACAACGTTTTGCTTCTCACAATTTATCATTTTTAATGAGGTTTTCCAATATATCTTAAGATTTTTCATAACCAAGTATTGTAATTATGTTAAATACTGTAACTGTGTGACAATAACTGTGTGAGTCCCTAATACCAAGATTGCTGTTCAGCGGAATGCATTGCAATTCCAAGCGGACACAGCGAAATAGAAATGTTATTGTCTGATTTCAACACTATATGACATTGAGTAGGTTGGAGCAAGAAACCCAACCCAACCAGAATAGAATAATTGAAGAGATAAGTGGTGGACATTCACATGTATCAGAGCTACAGGAGAACTATTGTCATTTATTGGTGCATTCTCTTATTCAAGAACAATAATAACACTGGTCTGTTAATAAGATTTTCAACTCTTACTCCCATCATCTAAACAAGTTATAGCAACTCACTATGTGATGGAATAATATAAACAGTTTAATGTCAAGAACTTTAAGATTTGGAATCATCTAGATTATATTTGAACAGTAAGTTCGGTTTAGCCTAGTTGTGTGAAAGCTGGGCTTATTGACTCTTGTGATAGCATTGTAACATGTTAAAATGCTCAAACACAATTTAACAGTATTATCATTTTTGTATTCCTGTTAGAAATCAAAAAATAAAATTCTCTTGTTCAATTTTCTTAAGCGGCGACCTTTGATGCATTTCATTAATGGTTTTCTTGTACATGTACCACTATTCTTATTTAAGTGGTATTCTGCAACACTTAGACCCCAACAATGTTCAATGAAGGCTCCTTCCAAAACTTGTTATTGTGAAGAAAAGCCTGTCTTGAAATCCTACTGTACACTTTGTAATCTATACTAGGAATGTGTGTTACAGTTATTAACTGCTATAGACAATGTATTGTCACTGTTGTTAGCAATATTTGTGTTAAACCTTGTAAAAACATTTTGGGGGCGTTTAGTACACATACCAATTGTGTTTGATGTAGGCAGTATGTGAAAGGTCAGTCCAGTTTTGATCCTAACTCTTCCACTGACCCCCCATTGTACTAAATAGTCTTAACTAAACGTGGATAATGCAATATTTAATACAGTTTTACATGACTTGAGAAAAAATTAACATTAGTTGCAAACTGGACTAACTACATACTAGAATTGAAGGATTTACGATTGTTTTGTGCGATAGCCTATTGTGATTGTATTGTGCCTAGATTTATCATAGCAAGATAAACTACTAACTTTTCATATTAAAAAAGAGTTGGGGCTTAAATCAGTTGTGTTACATGGATAAGACTTGTTGATGTGTCCGGCTAGTCATTTGATAATGTAGGTAAATATGTTCAAATATCCCAAATAAAGCCAGCCTTACTGTAAGTACAGACAACAGTCAATGTGCCAAGTGGTATAAAAGTAGTAGCAAGAACTGTATGCATTATGTTTCCAAAATGGGCACACTCTCATATTAGTAACATTCTGACTTATACCAGAGAAACAGATAAACTGCTTTTGGGGGTTACCTTTTACCAACTTATTTTGTGGGAATACCCAATTATTTTTCAAACAAAGGGTATCAAAAAGCAAACAAATTAATGAACACCCAATTAAAATAGTTGAAGTTGCATAGAAAATATAGAAGAAAAGTTGTTTTACCCAATAGGCATTTTACAAATACCCAATTAAAAACTGCAAATACCCAATTGATTTAACTTTCAATTCCTCCCAATTAATATTTGTTTCTATGCATGCCAAGATTTAAAAGAAGAATTGAATGCCCACATACAAAACAGTCCACATAGGACATTAAACATTTGCTCAAATCCTGTTTGTTTTCAATCTTGGCTTTTTAATATGTGCATGGCCACCTCAAAATTAGTTTGTTTATCTCTCGACAGATTTTGTCCATATTTTTTCATAAAGACGACCCTTATGACATGACCTTTTTTTAGCAACAGAGTGACCTTGACCTCCGGATGGCATTGACCATGACCTTTGAAAATTCAAAATTTTGTCTAAATATGAGTCTATATACTAAGCCTGGCATTGGAATTCTTGATTCTTTTGCTAATCTACTAAAACTTATCATCTCCGCTTTCAACTTCAAAACAGGAATAAAAGATTCTTCCCTTATTTTAGATGTGATAAAATGTTAAAAGAATAATTTCCTGCGTTTGATGACATGACTACAGAGTTTGAGCAGGTGTTGCAGATTATCTTGCCAACTGGAGATTTGAGATTTAGACGGAAAATAAGAAAGTTTCAAAACCTTACGACATGCTGCAAGTTACTTTGGTTAAAATTGAGAAGTGAGAGGGTACTAAATGCCAGATAGATCTTTGCACCTAGTCTCTTTTTATCAGGGCTTATCAGTTGTCCCTTTTGCTTTAATCCAGAAGGTTGTTTTATCCACCTGCTTCATAGGCCTTGGATAGAAACTGGATTATTATAAGGCAGATGCCAGAATTGTTTGGATGTACTGTCATCAACTCATCTTGCACATTTCATCAGCACATGTCAATTAAAGTGTTGAAAGAAATGTGCGAATTAACGAGGGTTAAATGCTAGATTTGCGGTTTAACTTTACTATGAATCGAAACAGATCTTAGGTAATGATCATTTAAGGCATTTGATTGGTAAGGCAGTTTGGGTGGTCAGTTTTGCTTTTTGGAATATTAGCTCTTTTTCCGTCTGCAGTTAATTAATATGTACACCATGATTTGATACTCCTATCAATCTAGATGTGCTGATATTAGATTTAGATGCCTCAAAGCTGTTAACTGATGATATGGGATACAATCAAAGGTGTATAAAATCATGGCATAAATTGTGTTGATATTTGAAGCATTTATTCTTCCTTCTATAGGGTAATAATAAATTGATTGAGAACTGCAAAGCATGCCGAGAATTCTGGTGGCCCGGCCTGGAAAGAATCTTGATTAGCTATGTTGATTAAAGAAAGCTGTTGATTCTTTGACTGTTAAAGGTGAATCAGTCAGTATCTTTGAACCTTAACTTCAATAAGACACCGACCATGCTGATTAAAAAAGGCTGTTCATGTTCATTTGTTTACTCTTAAAGATGCTCCCGATTTTCTTTTAACCCAAAGTTCAATAAATAAAAAAAGCGCAACTAGAATGCTGATGTTGTTGGAAAGTTTTGAATTAACAGGGCATTTGATTGAAGAAAAAATGGCTTAATTTACCTCTATAATTTATTCGTGTCAGCTCTACTATGCCATTTCCTTGCCAGACTGATAGAATTTACATATTCTTTACATATTCGTGGGATTTTGCAGCTAAGCATTTCATGGTCATAGTGTTGCCTTTGTTAAAATGGGCGCTAAATTTAGTTTAGGGTCAGAATTTAGGATCAAAGCTCAAGAGGGTATGATGTCTTTAAGTTGATACAGATTTAACCATGGAATTTGCAATTCATGCATTCATAAAAAAAGGCAAAATCAAAGCAATCTAAGGTCATGGAATACCAATTTAGGAATCTGCGACTGTTTTACAAATTAACACACACTTTTACAAAGATTGAAACAAAATTAGTAGGTGACTGTGTACTTGAGAAGTCAGACAAGCTTACATACAGCCTATTAGAGCATTCAGTACAGGCTACAAATAGAGGGTTAAACTGAGAAAACTCGTAATTATAATTATAACCTTCTTAATTTTTGTACAATTTTAGTGAGTTTTGTATTCAACTCCCCAAACTAACCTGAGTAAAACGCGTCTTAATGTCAATCTAGCTGTCTCTTGTGTGGCAGTTAAGGCAGTTTAGGTAGTTTTGGTAGTTTTAAAAGAGACGTATGTCATTAAAGTTTGAATATATATAGAAAAAGAGCTAAATTTGAGATTGTACATAGTTTGAGAAAAGTGCGATTTAGGGTTATTCCTCAAATTTGTTGAAACTAGAATGAAGGTTTGAATGACAGCTCTGAGTATTATTGAACTCATTCATTTTCAATATCTTTGTAACATGCTTTAGTATAGTAGTACAACAATAAACTAATTGCTTCAGTATTGAATTGGTTTGGTTTATAAAGAACTTTTCATTTCAGACGGTATAATGACCTAATCAAGCATACCATCGTCTAAAATAAACAGATTTTGCGGAAGAGAATATTTAACGTTTTACGTCCTTGAAATGTTTTGCAAGTTCAGTATACTCCAGCAGACATTTTGTTTTGTTGATAACAACTCAAGATTCTCATGATAACTTTTAAAATTCATGAATGCAAAACCTTGAAAGTCAGTTTTATTTTGATTTATATCTTAAGTCAAAAACAAAATAACAAGAAAAACACCCTTTATCTGCACCATTATCTGATACCATGGACCCTTTTACTGTGTATCCACTAAATTCTAGACACATTTAACACACATGTTAAAGCACTGGTACCGGCTGGTATAGTATGGTTATTTTCAGTTCTGTCTAAAGTCTTGAAAAATGAAACCTGTTACATGTATACTGTTTCTCAAAATATCTTGAATTTATAATACCAAACAAAAATTTATGATACCAAGAAAAATATTGTATCATAAAGATGGCACAATTTTACAAACGCATCCTGTCTGTCAGCTGATGTTGTAGCTAATCAATAAAGCGCTTTTAACCAACTTTAACAACGTTTATGTCAACTCAGCAATTTTTCATCCAGTAAAAGTTATGAGGAAAAGTGTGCCTTTAAAGTTGTTTTTATAGTTTCTCTGTTGTCTTTTAGCAAAACATTTCATAGGATAACGACATCAGTAGACTTCGAAAATACATGGCACAAATGACAAATTTCACTTTGACTATGTAAGGCATTCAAAATTATTTCCTTGATTTCCATTTTTGTCATTGCTTGTGTAAATTTTAGCATTTTTATTTTGTTTGTGTTCCTTCATGCTTTCATCTTAAGGAAATTAGATTGTTTTTGTTTTGACAGGTCCAATGTATTAGAACTATGATAAATCACAAACTTGTTGTTGAGACCGTGGCGATTTAATGTGTGATCGAGCTTACATGAAACTGATCTATCTTCATTCTTACTGTTATAGCACTTACACTAGTTTTGCTTTTGCTCGTTGTTTATATGTTTAATACCTCCCAGCTGACAGGTGTTTGAAGTATTACTGTTTAGACAGGTCTGATTAAATTCATTGAAAAGTGCACGAAAATAACAAAAGTAATATCTGCCATTTTGAGGGTCAAGATTTCAGCTATAAAGGGCAGTGAGAGTGCAATGCTATGATTTATACTGCAATGAAATGTTTGTTTTGATTCACACAGCACATTAATCAAATGCAGAACAGTTTTATATATTATTCTTATTCTATATCTTTTAAATACGTTTCATTTTCACTACCTCAATTTAGTCTATACATTTTAAATCCTTGACATTGAACTTTGTGGTTGATTTAACATGCCAATAGTGTTCTGAAAGGTTATTGTTTAAACGGGACTTAGTGTGACAGAGGGGTTAACAAATGTCTTTATGTTGACGAATTGCTCACTAAGCTGTTTTGGGGTCGCTGAAGCCTGGTGCCATACTGCATGTTCAATATACGATCAATTTAAAGAAAGGAAAAAATGGTGTAGATTTGATCCTTTCGTTGACAATGAAATAGCTGATACAAGTTAAGGTGAATATGTAGACATCTTTTATGTGTATGAAGTGGTTTATATAGGACAGAATCTGATATTTATCATACACTTAAATGAACTTCTAATTTGCCACTATATAAAATATGATATTATGCGACATATTTAATCAATGCATCTTAAGTTTGGTTACTGTGTATTGTATACTCCAATTTATCGATTAACAGAAAGAAAAAACGTTTTCATATACAAAACTATCCATGCGGAACAGTGGTGTGAAAATAGATTATGTGCTCAGGCTCCTCGTGCACGGCAAGGTAATTGTCGAAGTTGGTAGGAAAGTATTCCTCGTTGATTGTCTATTATGAAAAACATTGAATATGGCGAAAATAAGCATAACAGAACGCACTCAAGGCTTATCATTCACACGAAAACTCCAAATGTAGCCATTCAAGGAAACATCACTGTGACGAGGTATCGAAATGACGTCATTCGGTCGCTTCTTCTTCCCGTGCCAACTCGGTATGATGTTGTCATGTCACGCGGCTAGAAGCTCACTAGTAATGCTTGTAGAAAAACACATGCAAAACTCAGATGGCCTGCAAAAGTCTGGATTTAAATCCTATTGACCACTTGTTGGACCTCATGAAACACAAGGTTTGTGCACTGCTGCTGCAACTAAATCCCTGGGAGCTCACTTGTGTTATTCATCAGATGTGTGTGGCAATTCCACAACAGTATATTCACAGACACGTTTATCAATGAGTAAATGGTACCTTGCTGTAGATGCGAAACCAGGTGTATGTACAAAGTATTGAAATGAAATTAAATATGACGTGATTTGATCTTGCAGTTTTTGTTTTAAGGGTGTCCATGTTAACCCTTTAATTTAAGTTAGTTCACGTGATCACATTTCAATGAAGTTTTGTTTTATATGTTAGGAATAAATTGTATAAAACGTATATTTGGTTATTTGTATTTTTCCTAAAATAAAACAAAAACTAGGTGGCCAATTAGAAATTTATTTAAGTGTACAAATAAGTGTGTTCCATGACCCTATTCTTGATATGTTTAAAGGTTGTGATTTGAGGTAAATATTTTTTCAAATTTTATGGCTGACCTTTATAAGCTAATCGTGTCTGTTGAATCGTTGGTCATTGCTATTATAGTTTTCAAGCGCTATCCTAGTACAAATTGTTTAATGCAAGGTAGTTGTTTCATTTGTATCAACTTATTAAAATTTGGCATATTAAAATTTGAAATATATACCTCAAAATTAGAATTGCAACCTTTAAACGTATAAGGGATTAAGAATCAAGAATTTAACATGGTTTTTTCTTGTGTGTGTTACAAGTCAATATTTACAGATTAATGCAAACTGTATCCAATACCACTTAAAGCTGTTTTGAATGAGTGCAAACAAGTGACATATGCACTAAATCTTCATGGTTGAAAGCAAAACAATGTACCTGATTCTGTATTTAATTTCCAATTAGCACACTTCTGACTTAGGTTACTTTGGGCTGTCAATGGGTAGAACCTATTATTGTAAACTGGGCCATTGACAAGTTCATATTTTGATAACCTGTTAGAGCTCATGGTCATTGGTTAGAGCTTTAGGAAAATAACAATAATAATTGCAACTTTAAAACGGTCCAACTCCCATCAAAACAAGGATACAGATAGTTCAATGTTGCAATCACAGCCCAGAATGTTTTATTGTAGTAATGTAAGAAGGTAAAATGTTGTAAATGGTCCCAAACGATGATGAGGATACAATTTTGTTGTTGCAATGTTATTCCCTGTAGAAGACACCATAATTGTTTTGACTAATATTCTAATAAGTTAACTTGTATAAGACGACTTATATAAGAAAAGAATTGCTGAATGAATACTTTGCCTTTGAATTCTTTACCGGTTTGCTTTCATTTAAGTTTAATAAAGTCATTTCTGAAATGTTAAACTTGAACAAGAGTTACTGGTTTTCACCTTGTTACACGCCACTCCTGCTTCAAAATCGCAAGAAAAGTATAAACAATCTACTGCAAAGCTGAATGAAGTAATAGACAGTAGTGTTCAGATCATGCATTTTTATGATTATTAAATTTGACTTTATGTGGCTTATAAGGTACAGCCTTTTGCTGTATTAGCTTTACGAGATCTTGTGGCTTTACTTTTAATTCAATCACAATATAGTGAATAAACATTGGATGGGAAGTTTGTAAACGTTCGTGAATGAAAATGAAGTGTAATTTCATTGATAAAAATTCATTGTTCAAATATGTTTACCCTCCAAACCACATGAATTTTGAATTGCACATTTTTCACTATCATACTATCATTATAAAGTTCTTTACGTTTAGATTTGTAGGCGTAGGCAGTTAAAGGTTGGGCATGATAATTAACTATTAAATAAGGCAATGGGTAAATCGTGTTCATCTTTTTGCTTTTACTTGTTTAAGGTGCTTTTAATTCTTGCTCCATGTTTGATGTAATAATGATAAACTATCCCACTAAGTTATAGTATATACAGTGAAACCCCTCTAAACCGATCCTAGTCGGGACCGGATAAAAAGTTCGGTTTAGAGGGGTTTCCGGTTTAGAGGTGTTTTAGGAAATGGTTGAGTAATTTTCAGGAATAGTATCATTAACCTTTCATACTCGATGTATTTGGACATATTACATGTTTTGATACAATCATTTCAATCAAAACAACGATCACGGGCGTCATTTCGAATTGTCATATGTTTTCGCGATGTTGGAAGTCCGCGTGCATTCGTATGTGAGCTATTCTCAATCACTAGAATCGACCAAGAATTTCTGCTTGCAATATAGTTTAAGTACTTTTGAGAGAGTAGTTATCGCGTTAGGCCTATTTAGATCTAGTTCGTTTATAAGTGTGTTGACTTTCAGTTTGTTTGGTCTACGAAACCATCAACGTTGGGGAAAAGCATATGTTCATGCTTCCTATGCATTATGCCTTTCAAGAATAAAACATTGCTCTACTCAATAGTTTACACTATAAGAAGTTGTTGAAGTATTGCACCTGTTTTTTAATGCTAGATTGACCGTTTGTCCGAAGCATTGAGCTACCGTGGTACCAGTTGAAAGCAGCATGCGTTTTTTTATTTAAAAGATGCTGCTTAACTAACACAAACAAATGACATTGTGTATGCTGTGTTTATCGCATACGTCATACTTTACTATACTTAACAACGCTCTGACGGCTGAAATTAACTTGATCATGTTTTCCGGTCATGTTTTCTCGCCGAAAATCACACATGGCAAATAAAGCCAAAAAGTCGCTCAGCTAAAGAGTATAATTATATATGTTTGGCTTGTTATTCATTATCTTTATTTTGACTCTGTAGCACCGTATTATGTATGTAGCCCGCAACTAGAAATCGTTAATTAAGTTTGCAAACATATCATTTTCTTGCTGTTAATCAGTCAATAATTGCATTTATCACGCTGTCTTTAATTGCATGCGCACCACCATATTGTAAACACGCACCCTAGAGATCATTATCTGATTGAAGCCACAACTGGTCACGGGTGTAAAACCTTGTTTAGTTGTGTCAACACAGGTATTGTCAAAACAATTTAGGTGACAAAAAATATTGTTCGGTTTAGAGGGGTAAAATAGTGTTGAAATCGTTTAGAAATTATAGAAAGCTTGTTCGGTTTCCGGGACAGAGGGGTTCCCGTTTACCGGGATTTTTATACAATTAAAATAGAAGCTGAAAATTAGGACCTAGACATTTGTCCGGTTTCGAGGGAATTCCTTTATATTCTTTATAAAGTTAATGTATATCAACTTTCATTTAGATATCTTGACAACTGTGGTATCAGTATTAGACTGAAAAAGCAACGTAAAGACGATTTGTCACCTGTTTTCGCGATGTCGCC
>ENA-OREC01000324-OREC01000324.1-marine-metagenome-genome-assembly--contig:-NODE-324-length-17142-cov-20.660182_pt1 | contig 17142 bp, 14 predicted proteins | sample MGYA00248626_ERZ508543 | MGnify/ENA primary metagenome ERZ508543 (study PRJEB26211, sample SAMN05518279) | marine metagenome | isolation source: Puget Sound, Washington, USA | host: Bankia setacea...
AGTCTTCTACATCGATGGTCATCGCGTGGCGGCGCGAAGGTGAACTTGTTGTCGCAGGTGAAACCATGTTAATTTCCGGTGAATGTTAACGTGGCCGGAATGTTATCACAGGCGATTAGGAAAATTTGTGTTATTAAAAAAAGTAAAGTCTTTGTGGCCGATCCTCATACTCCCCTTATTGTTGCTGCTATTTTTCGGTGACACACTAGCGGTTTTACACCGTACGTGGATCCAGTGGGATCAGTCCTACTCCCATGGGTATTTGATCGTCGCATTGTTTTTATTTTGGACAACACGAGAAACGCTGAAACAGGGAAGCTTTATGTCCGACCGCACTGCCGCGTTGGCGCTGGCCTGTTTCCTGGGTACGTTGTTTGCTTGGTATGCTGGTAGGGTGATGCAGGTGCGGTTACTGGAGCAGTTGGCGGTTGTTTCCTTGGCGTGGTGCTACTGCTGGACTCTGGGCGGATATCGCTACGCGCTAAAACTACTCGCACCCTTCCTCATTCTGTTATTAGCTATTCCTTTATGGGACGTAGCAATTAGCCCCTTGCAGGATATGACCGTAGCGGTTGTAACACGAGCAGTAGAGCTCATGAGCATCGCCGCTTATATTGAGGGTAACCGAGTGTCGTTACCCTATGGCGACTTGGTTATTGCAGACGGCTGCGCAGGGCTTAACCTATTTTTGGTCGGGCTGAGTGTTGGTGTACTTTACAGTTACCTGAATTTACTGCGAGTAAAAAGCGTTCTTTTTTGCGTTGGAATTTTGCTTGCGCTGGGAATTATCACAAATTGGATTCGTGTTTTCGCATTGGTATTGATCGGGTATTACTCGGAAATGCAAAGTAGCCTTGTGGAGGATCATGGCTCGTTTGGCTGGCTAATCTTTACAGGTGTGCTCGTTTCTTTTTTCTGGCTTTACAGGGTTGTAGAGAAGCCGCCTCAGCCATGGTTAGAATTTGGTCAGAGTCGATCGGCTTCTGTTTGGCAGCCGTACATCTGGGTAATGTTGGTGGCGCTGGGATTAACTTATTGGTGGGTGGCTGAAATATCCGAGTCTCCAGGTTCTTTTATTGGGGAAATTGAAAAAAGCCACTGGGAAGAGCGGGCTTATATGCCGGCTAAAGGCGTGCCGTGGAAGCCGATGTATAGCGGGTATGATCTAGAGCAGCACCGGGAGATGCTGGGTATACCCAACGCTTATTTCAGTCGTTACCTATACTATGGACAGGAGCAAGGTAAGGAGCTTGTTTATTACAGCAATCGAATTGCCGATAAATACGATACTGAGCTATTGACCGTTGATGGGGCCCAGTTTACGGTTCCTGTAAATGTGGCCAGAATTAGGGATAACGGAAAGACTTATGTGGTTGTTTGGACCTACAGGGTGGGTCGTTGGTTTACTGCGTCGGAGGTGAGCGCGAAGCTACTGCAATTGCCCGCAAGTATTTCGGCAAAAAGATCTGCCGAATTACTCGTATTTACTCTTCCTTGTGTTGACGGGGATGTTATTTGTGATCGTGAGGTTGGCGTTTTACAGGATGTTGATGCCGTAGCTGCTTTTAACGCAGTTATAGCCGCCATACAAAAACACTGACGGGAGTGTTAGTCGCATGCTTGTAGATCGAACATTGCAGTTGCTGGCGAAGGCCGTACCGCCGGGTTTGGCTAGAAGCTTGTTCGGCCAATTTGTGCCGGTATTTTTAATGCATCGTTTGGTCGATTGGGACGGCAATACCAGCGATAAGAAGGTTTATAGGCTTCGTCAGTATTTGTCTTTCTTGCAGGAGGAGGGTTATTGTGTACTTTCTATGCAGGAGCTGATGCACCTGTTGTCAGCAAATGAGCCCATTCCTGCCAAAGCCGTCCTTTTTACAATTGATGACGGTTATTTCGATCAATTTGAAATCGCGGGTAATATCTTCAGCGAGTTTAGATACCCTTTAACCCTGTATGCGGTTACTGGTTTGCTGGATAACCAGCTTTGGCCTTGGGATGATCAAGTTAAGCATGTACTAAAATCCTGCCATAAAGACACGTTTAAAATTAAGCTTCCATCGGGTGAGCTTTTTACCTACTTTCGCGAGGGGTTGGATTTGAATATTCAAGTCGCGGATTTACAGCAAAAATTAAAAAAGGGCTGTCACTCGAATATGTATGAGTGGCTGGTTGGTTTGTATCACGTTGCGGGTGTGGAAAATACCCCAAGCCCCCCGGAGGCACATAAGCCCGGTAGCTGGTCCATTGCGCAGTCCTTTATCGACGCAGGTCATTGCGTCGGCGCGCACACGGTTTCGCATCGCATACTGTCGAAACTAACTGAAATGGAGGCGGAGCAAGAGATAGAGCAATCTATCACTATTGTAAAAAAGCGATTGGTGGGCACATCGAATACGTTTGCATTCCCAACGGGAAGAGGTTGTGATTTCGGCAAGCGGGATTCCGATATTGTTCGTGTGGCGGGTTGCGATGCAGCGTTCTCTACCATTCCTGAAGCTATATCGCAGAAGCCGGATATGTTTGCCCTTCCTCGATATGCCCTGCCCTCAACCATGTCGCACTTTATACAATATTTAACGTTTATCGAAGTGGCGAAGAATCGAGTACGAAGTTTGGTCCGTGGTGGCAGGAGGTGAGCGCAAACTCTTTTTAAGTTAGTGGCCAGCCCGATAGGCGAGAAAGAAAATTCCGCTTCGTTGACGTCGCGTCGTCGTGGGCGCCAAAACGAAAAAGCGTGTGTAAATTAAGGGTATCTTTGTGGTTGATGCCCGATTGTGTTGTAACAGCGGCCTGATAGTTTTCACTAACTATGCGTAGCGCCTCGGGGCAGTAATCTCCATTGGGGTAGCAAAAAAGATTTACTTTTCGATCTAAGTGCTTTTCCAGATCGTTTTTACTCTCGGTAATTTCACGTGCCAAAAAGGCTGTATCGAGAGAGCTTTTGAGTCGTACATGCTGGCAGGTATGGCTGCCGAAATCTACAAGTCCGGTGCGCTGCATTTGTTGAATTTGTTCCCAGTTCATCAGCGAGGGTGAGAGGGGGGGCTGCAGTCCAAGAGCTTGTTCTGTTGAATCCAATAGCTCTAATATCCTCTGGTCACTCAAAGTTTTTAGTTGATAAATTGCATGAGCTTGGTGTTCTCGGGTGCCATGAAATGAGCTATTGTTTTGTAGCCAATCTATTTGCGAAAGTTGGTTGTTGGGTAGTTTAAGCAGTTGTGCAATTCGGTTAGGCCAAAACAGCTGGTTACTACCAACCAAATCGGATACTAGGTAAATGGTTGCTGGGATTTGGTGTTTCTGTATAAGAGGAAAAGCGTATTCATAGTTGTCTAGCCAGCCGTCGTCGAATGTTATTGCGCATGCGTTGTGTGGTAAGGGTAACCCCTGCTGCAGTCTGGTTACCCAATCCTGTAATGACACGCAGGTGAAATGCTTTTGCAGTAGAGCGAAGTGGAGGTCAAGTGATTCTGGTGTGACCACCATGCCGGGCTCTTCTTCGATAAACCGCTTGTCTGAGTGTGGTAATATGCGGTGATACATGACGACCCACAAGCGCGGGCTTTTCGATTTAAACTTAAATGGCCCAAATTCCGCAGCAAGTGACTTGATAGGTGATTTTATTGCTTGCTTTAACAGCGAAGATGCAGGCATTTTGTGTCCATAGATGTTGAGTACGAGCACATTTTATGCCGAACAAAAAAATATTGCACATAATAGATACCACTGGACCAGGAGGCGCTGAGACTGTGTTTATCCAGTTAGCGGATAAGCTGCGCAGCAGAGGCTGGGAAAGCATAGTGGTTATCCGTGGTCCGGGTTGGGTTCAAGACCAATTGGAGGCGAGAGGGCTTAAGCCCGTCGTTGTACCTGTGGAAGGTGGTTTTGCTTTCAAGCTATTACTTAGCTTGCTTAAACTCATTAGAGAGCATAACGTTTCGATCATACAATCGCATCTCCTAGGTTCCAATATTTATGCGGGTATGGCTGGCATGCTAACAGGTGTACCCGTAGTTGCGACTTACCACGGAATGGTGGATGTAAGCCCAAGCGAGCGTCTACGAGGTTTAAAGCACTGGGTAATGCAAAGAGGTATAAAACGTTATATTGCCGTTAGTCAGCAGTTAATGCATAGCATCGCGAGGCAGGGTTTGCTCGATAGTCGACGCTCCAAAGTGATATACAACGGTGTCGATTTGGAAAAGTATAAGAATGTATCGTCCTCACGCATTCGAGAAATGCTCAGTTTAGATACTTCGACCATCCTGATTGGAAGTTTAGGGAATATTCGCCCGGCGAAAGCTTACGGAGTGTTGATTTCTGCAGCGAAAATAGTCGTAGAGAGTAACGAAAAAGCCCATTTCGTCATAGCTGGTCACAAAAAACCACAGCTAATGGCGGAGCTCGATAAACAAATTGAATTGCTCGGTTTACAGAATAATATCCACTTTATTGGGTTTTGTGATAATTCGGCTGAATTTTTGTCGCAGATAGATATTTTTGCATTATCGTCAAGCTCCGAGGGTTTTTCCATTTCAACCATTGAGGCGATGGCTTCGAAGTGTCCTGTCGTGGTCACACAGTGCGGTGGTCCGGAAGAAATAGCAACGCAAGGCGAGACGGCGTTAATGGTACCGATACAAGCGCCGACTGAATTCGCCAAGGCCGTTATGCGGTTGCTAGGTGATAAAACGTTGGCACGTAAGCTTGCCTGCGCAGGCTATGAACACTGCCGATCCACTTTCGATCTGGATATAATGATAGAGGCCTACGAGAAGACCTACGTCGAATTGTTGGGCGATTACCGAGAGAATTAGCTCCAGAGATTTTTGAAATACTGCCGAAGCTCAGTTAGAGCGGGGCCCAAATCGCCCCATCGGTTGACCTCATGACGGGTTCGCAATGAAGGGGATAGGAAATTAAAAATTCGAGATATTTTGTAAGTTAAGCTATAACGCCGACTTTTAAGTACCAGATATAGGCTGTCTAAATCGCCCAATAACCATCGCAATTTAACGCCAATGGAATATTGATTTAGAGGTGTTAGCGTTTCACCTAAGGTGATTTGATAAAGCATTTTAGGGAAATCGACGCCAGCATCGATGGCCAATTGAAGAGATCCCCAGAATCGAGTGTTTACTTCCATCAGGTAGGGCGTACCTTCTGGTGTAATGCGGAACTCTACCATAGCAACACCATGCCAATGGGCGTGACTCAAAAGCTTTTTTGCGGGCTCGAGCAAAGAGGCATTTAAAGGTACGCTTTCACTGAGTACGCTTACGCCGCCCTGCGGTGGTTTTTCGCGTAATCGTTTGTGTGAAAAAAAGGCAATTGGGTCGCCCTTGTTATATAGAGCAAAAAGGCCGGCGCCAGATCCAGGAATAAACTCTTGGAGCATAAATCCATGAGCTTGAAGCCATTCCGAATTAGCAAGATAATGGAATAACTCCATTTCGGAATAAGCGATTTGAACCGTAGTACTTAGCCAGTGGTCACCCAGCCAAAGCCGAGACAGATTTGGTTTAATAACAACAGGGTACGTACGGATATCGCTAGGGTTTACCTCTTGCGCACAACTGAAAAATAAAGAATTAGGTGTTTTAATGTCGGCGCTATTAGCCAGCTTAACGAGTTCGTCTTTGGAGGCGAGCGCCATTACCGTTTCAAGGGAAGCGAACGGAAGCTGACTTGATCCTGTGGAGGTGGGATTCATAAGCAATAGTTGACTGGTGATCTCAGTCACAGGAAAAATGTAGTCAACTGGGTGCTGCGCCAAAAGGTTTTGCAGCCAGCTCAAATAGTCGAGAGGTGAGTTGGCGCTTGAAGGGCTTTCGAAGTAGCGGGAGCAATATGTAGAGCTACCACCAATTGCAATCGGTAAATCGTCGGCAGCCAAAATGGCGCAATCTTTCTGTTTGCCCAGAGAGCGTATAACGGCCAGAGCACTGCGCTGGTTGGCGTCCAGAACAAGAACAGTGGTCATAGGTTTTTTAGCCCAAAAGTAGGTGAAGGAAAGAATGCTAAAAGGTTTTAAGTGTTATATCAACGATAATTTCGGTTCAAAGAGGGGATTGCTAAATTCTTTTCTCTATGGCCTGAAAACGAAGCTTGGGTTCTATCGTGAATATGAGGATATAGATTTTGCACAAATCAGAAGGCTCATTTTCGTATGCTCTGGAAACATTTGCCGAAGTCCACTAGCGGAATATGTTGCAAAAGCGGATGGGTTCTTGGCCGAATCGTATGGTTTGCACTGTCGAGGGGGAGACACTGCAGATTGGAGAGCGATAGAAATTGGGAGTAATAACAATTTAGATATGAGAGGGCATACTACCAGAAATATTCTAGATTACACATACAGGAAAGGTGATTTGGTGGTGGGTATGGAGCTGGGACATATTGTAGAGCTAATAGCTATAGTAGGCGAAGCCCCGCCTAAAACAACAGCAATGATGTGGGCCGCAAAAAAAAATATATACTTACATGATCCATTTAGTGCCAATGAGATTTTTTTTGAAAAGTGTGAATTGAGTTTGATTGACGCAGTAAAGAGGCTGGTGGTCTGTGCAAAAAATATCCGTTGAAAATTTCTATTTTCTAAAGGTTGGAATTATATGGGCCCATTTTAGAGCTGAACATTTTTCTTTTTGGATGATTTGTGGATATATATTTTTCGAATACGCTCGGCCGCAATCTATTTTCCCTGTTATTGATTTCCTTCCGTGGGCCCAAATTTTTATCTTAGGAGCGCTTTCGTCAGTATTTTTGGATAAATCAGTTAGGTGGGTTAACAGTTCGATTAGCTACACAATATTAGCTTTTTCTTTGGTAATATTTATATCGAGTGTAACTGCAATATATCCAGAAATTTCTAGTGAGCATTATATCAACCTCTATAGCTGGGTTGTTATATATTTTTTAATAATACATATAGTAAATTCAAAAAAAAGATATTACATATTTTTACTTATTTTTGTGGTGTGCGCAGCCAAGATAGCAATAGGGACATCAAAAACGTGGGCTTTGAGGGGGTTTTCTTTCGCGAGCTGGGGATTGAGTGGGCCAAAAGGCTACTTCCAAAATTCTGGTGAATTGGCAATTTTGATGCTAACTCTTTTCCCGGTTTCTTATAAGCTTTACCTGTTTCTAAAAGATAAAGTTTCAAGGCTAGAAAAGTACGTACTGTTGATTTTCACGATTACTCCCGTCTTAACTATTGTTGGAGCAAGTAGTCGCGGCTCTCAAATAGCATTGTTGCTACAGCTAATACTACTTTTTAGAAAAGGCTTGTTCAGGATTAAATCGCTTGTGATGGTAGTTGCATTAAGTTTTTTCCTATACGAGCTGTTGCCTGAAGAGCAAAAGAATCGATTTAGTACCACTGGAGAAGATAAAACCTCGCAGCAAAGATTGCTTTACTGGGAGCACGGGATCGATATGATTCTTGAATATCCTGTGTTGGGTGTCGGGTACTTTAATTTTGCTAGATACTACGCCGATCATTTTCCTGAAGACATGCTTTACGAGCATGCTGAACTTCCACATAATATATTTATACAGGTTGGGACAGATGCGGGGTTTATGGGTTTGATCCCTTTTTCATACCTAATATTTTGGGGGTTGTGGGTCGGATGGAAAGTTCGAAAGCATATAGACTCTCAGCCAATGTTAACGATGACTATGATAGGCACATCTTACGGAATACTTGGATTTACGATTGCTGGTCAGTTTGTGACCGTTGCATACTATCCATTTCTATGGATTGGTTTAGCGTTTTTAGTGTCGGGAAATAATGTCCTCAGGCAAGAGTTGAAAAAAAGCTAGCTCTAGCTGCCTAAGGATGTAAAAACGTGTGTACATCACTGGTCGAGTGTTTGATCTTTTCGCAAGAGGGCTGTAGTTGTGAGCCTTCTTATTTGGCGAATAATTTTTAGAGTATGAAAACGTATGCAAAGCTTTATGTCCAAACATACACTGCTTGTGTTGGGTGTATATACAATAGTAATTGGTTGTGTTGGTTTTGGTTTTTCGATGTATCTATCGTATCTCAAGCCGGCTTGGCTGGACGAGTATCATACGTTGCTACTTGCTAATATGGATTGGGTTGGTATTTTTCAGTTTGTTGCGGGAGATGTGCACCCTCCTATTTACTTTTTTATCGCAAAAGTTTGGCATTCGTGGTGGGGCGGGGGAGTTGAAAGTATTCGACTTCTGTCTGCGATGGCATTTCTTGGTGCAGGAGTTTTTTTTACTATTTTGATTCAAAATCGTTTTAAGAGCCAACTGCTCACGCTGCTAGCACCTTTGCTGTTCTATTCATCCCCCGCAGTTATGTATTATTCGGCGGAAGCTAGGCCATACTCTTTTTCTGTATTGTGGGCAAGTCTAGTTGTGACCTGGTTGTTTTACCGCACTGAGAGAGGGGGGGAATTAGGTGGTAATTGGGCAGCTTCAAAAGCAGTAATTTTTGGTTTTGTTTTAAGTTTTGGTTTTTATATACACTATACAAACTTGTTTTTAATTACTTCGACGCTGATATTTTTATTCTTTGTGCGAGGGCAATATCGGTATTCGATCGCTACCGCTTTTAGCGCTCTATTTTTCGCTATACCATGGCTGCCTATAGCCGTTGGACAGTTGGTTGTAAAATTCGATTTTGATAAAACGAAATTGGCTGCGCGATTGGATCCCGACTTTATCTCGTACATGTCAGATCATGAGGGAGGTGGAAGCAATGTGCTGTCGTTTGTATATGAATTTCTTCAGAATTTGGCTAGCATTGCTGGTGTCTATCCTTCTGGGAACTTGTTTCTCTTTGTGATTTTCTTAATTCCATTTTTTTTGTTGGGGATGCTTTTTTTACGTACTATTGCCGAAAGGCGAGCTTCAAGTATATCAACATTTCTAGTCTTGACACTTGTTATAATGTGCGCAGGCTTATATGCGATTGGCTGGCCATTCCGGCGCTACGTTCTTGTTATTTACCCTGTTCTGGCCTTGGCAGTCACTGAGTTATTGTGGCGTGTCAGAATTGAATATGGTCCTGCGATATTCATGGTCATATCGGTGTTGCTATTGTCTGCTCAAATCCTAGGTGTGCATACGATGTTTGAGAAAGACTATGATGATGGCACCCGTGCTGTAGCCTCGATAGTATCTGATAAAAAATCTAACGACGAATTTGTTTTGGTTAGTGCGCCATACGCCCAAATACCGCTTACTTTTGCTTTAGACGAAGCAGGTGAGGCTGTGACGTTTTTAGGCTTTCCTTTAACTATCTATGAATGGTGGGAATCCCAGGCCTTTAAGGGTTGGGGGGGGAGTGCGGTTCGCAATGTAGAATTTCAGTATTTCCTGGGTGATGTTTTTAAACGACTTGGAGATAAGCATTTTGTCTATGTAGAGTATGAAAGCGACTACTTTGACCCGCATGGTCACCTTAAAAATGCTCTTGGCGAATATTGCACGGCCTTTAATAAGCTGACATTAGGAGAAGTTCGTAGAGAGAAATATAAGGTGTATCGAGTGTCGGGCCCTTGTGTAAATGTTGACTAAAATATGTTGCTACTCACAATATCTTTTGTTTGGCGCTTCAAGACTTCTTTTAAATCATGAATATCACGTTTGTGTTTTTCAGCGCCCGACAAAAGATCGGTGATAGCTATACTTATATTGTCGACTTCAGGTCCTGCGAATGTAAAGCCCTTGTGAAAATGTTCTTCAAGTGCAGCAGTTTTTGAAAGTACGCCCGGTTTCTCAAGTGCGACAGCCTCATATGCACCACAGTTAAGGCAGTTCTCCCTTGTGGTAAGAACAATTGCATAGTCGCAGGCAGCGAATAATTGATAGTAGTCACTCTTTGGTATGAAGCCTGTTAAATGAATGTTGGATGATAGCGTAGTAATATCAATTTTGTTTTTGTGGTTTCCTGATATGTAAAGAGACAAGTTTGGCATTGTACGTGAAAACTCTACAAATGTAGAAAGTAGCGTTTCGTATGGTTCATCGCTCGACCACGTACATACAAAGAAAAAATTGATTTTGCCGCTATTGAATTTGAAGGGCGGGGGTGGCCTGTTGTCTAGTAAATAGGGTTCTAGTTCAGGTAGCGGGTCTGGTAGGACTATAGCTTTTGCGCCCCAGCTAGATGTAATGTTGGATAGGTGTTTGTTTGTAATAATCAGGAAGTCTGTGCGGCAAGCAATCAAGCGGCATACGTAATTTGCAAATTTTGATCGGCCTTCTAGAGGGTATAGCCCTGCATTGTGTGCATCTATATATAGTATGTAGCGAAACCAAAATCGAAAAAATAGGGCAGTAATAGCCAGCACAATAGATGGATTTTGTACAAAAAGAGTGTCTGGTTGCTCTTCTTTTAGAATCGCAAGCGTTTTTAAGGCTAGCCTGTAATAACGTAGGAATCGTTTAGACTCATCCGTTAGTACAAATAGTTTGGCACCAACAGCGTTTGCAGCACTGTAGTTACGAGGTTGTTCTTCCCAGGTGATCCATATTTTTTTTTTCATTGGAGTTCCAGTGTGGGCCATTGATTTGTATCTTTTGTGATACGCCTATGTAAGCTAGGTTTATAACAAACAATATAGTTATTCTCAACGGTTATGATCAAGCGCTCTTTATGTTCTGCGGCAGGTGTACTGTGATGAATTGTTATTTAAAAAAATTTACATAAGGGCAGATATCACAGATTCTGTAACGTCAATAGTTTGAGAGTTGCAGTAGGCTATAATTCGTGCCTAAATGCTGATTCTTGTCTATATACTTGGTGTGTAACCCATGATGAAATTCATCGAAAAAATTGCTTGGTTTATTCCTGCCTCAAGCTTATCGATTTGCGTTTTGGCTGTTCTTATCAGCAGTAGCGCATCAGCGGAAGGAGGGCAGATCCTTTGTTACGATAGCTTTGATGCCGAAGAGGTGGAGGCTCCAGAGCATGATGTCGAACCCGCAATTCCACTGAGCCTTGGTAGCCAGGCCGGAGGTGAGGTTTCCGTATCAGCCGTAACGTCAACTAATTTCAACCGATCCGGAGGGAGTTTAAAAGGGGTCTACCCCCAAAACGCGGAGGGAGAGAACTATATTTGGGCTAATTGCGATATTTCCGAGTTCAATGTGTATGAAATCTATGTTGAATTCAAGGCCAAAATGCCGGGTACGGTACACGGAATAAAGTTTCTAAAAATCTTTGGGCAAGGCTCTGGCGGCAGCGCAAACACCACTTTCCAAAACGTCTACCATTCAGGTGATTTTGAAAAGGTGTACTTTGGTGACGGTACAAAGGTTGGGAATGATGTTGCTAATGTGATCAACTTTGATGGTAGTGATAAAGCCTTGGTTGGAAGATCTTATCCTGGTGCTACTGTGCGTACCCCGCAATATAAAGTCTTTAAAGCTGATGATTGGGGCCCAGATTGGCATCATTTTAAATTTAAGGTTAAGTACAATAGTGGCACATCTTCAGATAACGAAGTTGCTAACGGCGAATATTATGTCGAAATAGACGGTAAGGTCTTTGTAGATGCTGAGGGTCTATTTAATAGGCACTACTCAAATAAACCGATAAGAAAAGTATCGTTATTCGGATGGACTCAGGATGGACGGGATTCTTTTGAGGTGTGGTATGACGACCTAATCGTATCTACAGGTGGGTTTATTAATACTAAATATGGCCCGGCCGTATCGGTTAAACGATTTGAAAAGAGGCCCTAAGTACCCTTGCATAATAGTGGTACCTTTTGGTGCCACTTACTTTGGGTTTTTCTTTGGTTTGAAATCATTTAACAGTCGAATTGCTGCCGGGTCCCTAAAAATGGGCAGTAGAATTGCTGTAGAGCCGGCGATGAATAATGATCCGCTTAAGAAAAATTGCTTTATCGATGATTCTTGCGTAAACAATGTATTAACGCCCACGATTATTGAAGATATAAATATAGAATAAAAAAGAGGGGCTAAGCTAAGTCGCATATCGTAGTGAACTTTCGCGGAATAAAATACGATTATGAATTGAATAATAAATGCAGCTAATAGCGAGATGGCAGCGCCGACGTATCCGAATTTTGGAATTAGAATCAAATAGAATATGGTTATGATGGCTGCCGTGAAATAGCTGTTCCTGCTCATCCAGCTAGTTTTTTCTTTTAACAAAAAGCTAAAATTATTGAAAATTGTAAGACACTGAAATACTGCGCCAAAAGTTAGGAAGGGTATAGCTAGCGATGCCGCGTGGAATTTTTTATCTGACATGATTTCTATTACGGGTGCAGAAAATAGAGAGATACCTAGTGCTGCAAGCACTAATAGAGTGCTAATGGTTTTGAATACACCTTGGTAAATGGGGATTGGATTAGATTGTTTGTAGATACTGAATCTTTCTGTTTGCCAGTATTGTGCAAAAGGTGTCCAGACCAAAACTAAAATCACTGAGCCGAACTTCGCCGCAAGCTCGAATAGCCCAACATCATCGAGCGAGCCGAATATTCTAATAAAATATCTATTTGCGGATCCAATATATAGCCCTGCTATTCCGCCGACCCATAAAGGCCAAGAAAATCTAATAAGCGTTATGGCAATCTCTTTTTGGTAGGCTAATTTTGTGTGCCATACCGTGTAGGCAGTCATTACGCCTGTAAAAAGTATCGAAGAGGTCATGGTGCTAATAGCAACGCCAAAAACGCCCATTTGTAAAATGACAACGAAATAGATATTGAGCGATAGTTGCAACACTAGCTTGGTTGTGCTTGCGCCGACGAACAACCATGGTTTTTTCTGAATGCGGATAAAGACCATCGCGTAATTTTCGAGTGCATGGGTCAAGATTAGAACTGCGAATAGACTGACTAGATGGGAGTACTCGGCGGTTCCGAAAAGTATCTGGGACGCGTTTTCGCGAAAAATTACTACCAGTGAAACAGTCACACTACTGATAAAAACGGTGGTAATTAACGCGGTTGAGAGAAATACCCTACGCTCCGTCTCTGATTCTTTTTGGAAATAGAATTTTGGTACTGCGTGAAATAAGTGGCCGCCAAACAGAAGTTCTATCAGGCTAATCATAAAAATAAGTAAGCCGACCACTCCGTAGTCGGCAGGGCTGAGAAAGCGCGTGTATACTGGTAGCATCAAAAAGCCAACTAGTTGTCGACTGATATTGCCTACCGCATATATAGAGGAGTGCTTTACTATTTGCTTGGCTTGAGACATAGAATGTTATGGGTTACCTTAGTGTTGCGGATGCAACTGACCTTACGATTTTTTCAATTCCTGCAACCTGACTATCAACTGAAAATTCTTGTAAAACTCTTTGTCGGCCAGCCCTGCCTAATCTTTCTTTTAGGGGTTCATTGTCGATCAAGTTTAGGATATGTTTCGCCGCTTCTTGATGGTCGCCTACTGCGAAATGAAATCCCGTTTCAGAAGAAATGGCTTCTTTAAGTCCGTCTAAATCAGATACCACTAACGGGAGTTCTGTTGCCGCAATTTCAACAGATGACATCGGAAACGAGTCCCAGCCTGTGGATGGTATCAATCCAGCATAGCAGGATCGTAAGAGGTCTGGAATATCTGTACGGTATCCACCGAAAGTGACGTGTGCTTCGGCAGAAGTTCCATGTAACTGTGGTAAGTAACGCTCCTCCTGACCTTGTCTATTTCCAAGAATTAGGAAGTGTATGTCGGATCTCCCGAGTTCATTAACGAGAACTTTTGCTGTTTCAATAAGTACTGCAACGCCTTTCCTTGGCTCCATATGGCCAGAGAAAAATACTATTTTCCGGTCGTAGGGGATTTGAAATTGATCGTGAGCGTAATGCCTGTACTCGGAGCTAGGAGAATACTTTCCTGTATCGATGCCAGTTTTTACGATGCTAGTATTTCTTTTGGGGATACCACATCCATTGGTTGCAGTAAGTCTCATCCCTTCAGATTGAAAAATAAAATGGTCTGGACGATAGAGTGAAAGGCGTGTTTGAACTTTTCGGGCGAGCAATTTCCAGCCGCTAAATATGCTGCTCATAGGTGCACCCCAATAGGAAATTATGTGTTTGACTCCGCCACGCCTGAGGTACTTATATGCTGCTCGTTTAACGGGCAGGTCAAATCCGTAAACTATCCTTATATCATTTGAGCGTATGTATTGCTCCATTTCAATTAGATAATCGGTTTCCGTACTACTAAAATCGAATTCAATTATTTGAGTAAGATTTTTTGGTAAGTTGGGAGAATTTCCATTTTCCAAAGTGCGATAAGCATAATGGATATTTTTTGGGTCTCCAGTTATGTTTAGAGCCATTTTATAAAAGGTTAATTCATGGCTAGAAGCGGCGTAGCCAGGATTCGACTCGCAATGAAATAAAATTAGAATTCCGGTCACTCGTTTAACACTCCCAAATAGTCTGAAGTTATATAGATACATGCATTAAACGGATGCGACTTTGTTGTAAGGAATCATGCTCTTTTTGACTTCCTTTGTTGCTATTCTGACTTTTGCCTCCTCGAATAGCAACTTTTCAGATAAAACTTGATTGATCAATGTCTCAAGTTTACTTGTTACTTGCTCAATACTAATTAGGCGAGGTTCTAGCCCAAATTGCTCAAATGCGCCATGTAGTTTTGCTTGTGTATATTCATTCACATAAATGCCTACTACTGGTATGCCCATAGAAAGTGCGAATATTATTTGATGGTAACGCATTGATACGGTTAGCTCACATTCGCCTGTGAGCGCTTTAAGAGGCGCGGCTAGTGGAATCGGTGCGGTAATGACAAGTGGTTTTTGATCAGACCAGAAGTGCGCGTTATCCTTTGCTATACGAATATCGCCTTCATTAGCCGGCGCGTGGTGGGGTATAAAAATAGTTTGCCAATGTCGTTCTTTACTGATTCGCGCAACTTCAGTAGATAATGTAACGAGAAGTTTTTCATTTGCTCGGCCGAATTTTCTCATTGAGAAAGCGAGTCGTTTAACATCCGGCTGGACCAGTGAGAGGGTATAATCTGAGTGGCTAGGCGCAAGGTAGGATGCGTCATCGACTGCATATTTAACTTCAGATGTGATTTGCTTGTGAGAATAGTGTTTGTCCCGTACTCCGATCCAAGTCACGTTGGCGAGTAGAGGATTGATTTGTGAGCGATGTTCATCGGTATATGGGCCAAGTGTTTGGCTGACAAGAAACACTTTCTTTTTGAAGCGAACGGCCCATTTTAGCATACGCATTCTGGATTCCAGTACCCCCGGCCATTCACTCGTCAGGTTTCCGCCACCGCAAATAAATAGTGCGTCACACTTCATGAGATTATGAATCATGCTTAGTGTTCCCTTAATGAAAGATAGTGGCCTCTGAAAGATCAGTTTTTTCCGTTGGGCGTTAGTTGTACTGTAATATCCTATAGCGGGTATGCCGTAGGTTGCCGGCACGCCTTCAGGGTGGGCGCATGCCATTACCAGGTTCTCTGCACCGACAAGGTTTTTCAGGCGTGTAATGGCAACTTCGGCCATCGCTTCATCTCCCACGTGGTACTCAATTCCCTCCCCGGAAATGTCAGCCATCATTAGTATTTTAACTTTTTTAGTCACAATTGAATCCTTGATGATAATTTGGGCGCACCGCAGTTACCGGCACGCGTTCGATTAGTGTGTATGGTTGCGATTTAGCGCGTTGTATAGCGAGACGGTTCTTTTAACTGTATTACGGATATGGAATGCTTCCGGGAAAACTATAGTTGGCGGCGGTGTAGATAGTGTTTTACCCAATATGGATGCATACGCTGAAGCGGAGTGGTTATGGGTCTTCCATTCGGGATACTCGCTTAGCAGTATCGAAAGCCCTCCAACGTCATGTGCAATAACTGGCTTATTTAAAGCTAAGGCTTCCAAGGCTGTCATGGGCAAGCCTTCGTGGTCCGAACACATGACAACAGCGTCAAGTTCGTTGATGCAAGACCGGATGTCCATTCGATGGCCATGAAAAAAAACAGTATCCTGTAACGATAAAGCGTGAGCGTGTTTTTTAAGTTGTTCTTCGAGGCTGCCAGAGCCAAATATATGAAATTTGCAAGGTATTTGGGGGCGCTGGCTGGCAAAAATTTCTGCTATTTCTAAAAAAATGTCTACTCGTTTGACGGGTTCTAGGCGACCTATGATGCCAACGTTCTTTATTGGAGGGGCCGCATAATCTCTAATATTTGCTTTCCCTATATTTATCCGAACATCTTCCGGAGATAGTCCATTATTTAAGACTATGACTTTCGTTGTATGACCGTAGGAAAGCGCTATTTTTTCTTTGAGGTCTTCGCTTACTGCTATGATGCCGTGCTGCAAATACTTTGCGCAAAGCCAGTCTATAAAGTTCTCAATTTTCCGAAGACCTGTAATTTTGAACTCAGGCGCGCCATGTACTGTTCTAATGCTAGGTGCATTTGTGGCAGTTTTATTGGCAACGCTTCCTAGTACGTTTTCCTTTTTTCTGTGAGTATGCACAACGTTGGGTTGGATGGATTTAAGGGCTCTACGAATTTCAAAGAGAATCTGCCAGACTGACATTGAGGTTTCGTCGAATATTTTTACATTCACTCCCGCTGATTTAAGTCTACTGGCCAACTCGCCTTCATTTAGGACTAGCGCGTACACTTCGTGGTGTGTGGCAAGCGCTGACAATAAAGTGTATACCTGCACCTCAGCCCCAGCCCACCGATCTCCAGAAATAATGTGTACAATGCGCAATCTTTGCGGGTCCTTCTGTTTATTCATTTGGGTTCTGGTGCTCAAAGAGTGCGTTTATAACTGGGGTTTACTACCAAATCATAAAGGAGTGATAGAACTATGTTGCTGACTGCCTTTTGGCTGCTCGCCATTCTAGCGATATACAGTTACTTTTTGTATCCCGTGATACTAAAGATTCTTGTAAAAGATGCTGGTGTAAAAAATGTCGATACTTTAGAGCAGGGTAATTGGCCCAAAATCTCGTTGGTTATCACGGCTTACAATGAAGAAGGGCGTATTCGTCAAAAGCTTGCAAATACGCTGCAGCTTAAGTACGCCGGCGAGCTTGAAATTATTGTCGCCTCTGACTGCTCGGACGATAACACAGATGACATTGTTCGCGAGTATGCCGACAAAAATGTGTT
>ENA-OREC01000325-OREC01000325.1-marine-metagenome-genome-assembly--contig:-NODE-325-length-17142-cov-13.270378_pt1 | contig 17142 bp, 3 predicted proteins | sample MGYA00248626_ERZ508543 | MGnify/ENA primary metagenome ERZ508543 (study PRJEB26211, sample SAMN05518279) | marine metagenome | isolation source: Puget Sound, Washington, USA | host: Bankia setacea...
ATGTGTGTACTCAAATATTTTTTACATTTTCTGCAGATTGCCCATGTAATCAGAGAGATCCGGCTGTTCCAGCAGACTCCCTACAGAATTGAACATGATGCCAGGGTAAGCTGATACATGGCTTCTACTACTCTCATATGTCATGGATACTTTAACTGAGAAATAGGATGTAAAACTTGTGCCCATACACTTACACAGCTGTAGTAAGATGTAAACTTTTGATACACTTTTACCTTCACATACAATTCATAGATGAAACAATACTGGCTGTCCGACTAGCTCATACAGCGCTCGGCTCTAACCACTCCGACCTAGGTTTGATCTCCGGCATCGGCATGTTAGATGGTTGTGAGATCACAAAGTCAGACAGGTGGTTTGCCAGGTGTCCTCCTTCATGAATGGCACATGAACACGAATATCAATGCCAGCCATAATGATTTGTACATTTGTGAGAAAAATTAACATAATATATTTGTATAAAAAAACTTCATATTTTAGCTATATATGCTGTTATATTTTCAGGTAACAAACTACCTTCTTGATACGACACGTCTCTATGACGATGACCAAACCTACAAGGCCTCCCTTGACATCGAACCCAAAGTTTCTCGTATTTCCATGTCGTCAACAGCATCAGGTTATAGTTGATGACAGGCTGTTGCCATGGTGATTCTGTGTGAAGGTTGTGTAAAGTTTGATGGTGTTTTGAGTGGATGGGGTCAGGAACTATACACAGAGTTTTTTTAGCAGACAGTTGGGTTGTGAGCCCTGTGGCGTTTCTTCACATGGTTGTCATAGTTACGGATGTTAAAGTTAAAAGTGTTGAAAATTGGATATGTATTTGGATTTACGGATTAGTATAAATTGGTTGTGTGGATTAACATCAACAGTGTTGGATATTGTGTGGTGATATATATATATAATGTGCTAGAATATTGTGCTCCAGTGTTGCGGTGCTGAGACAGAGCAGTAGGGTGGGGTATTTTAACCTGTTGTGAGATTTTTCACCGTTTTATTTTTCAGAAGTGTTCAAATTGAAACCATACCATGTTCAATGTGACGTTCAAGCTGTAGTTGATACATTTTTACTTTCAATGACTTATAATGTTATATTTGTGCTAGTTTGTTAAATATTTTTGAGATTTTTTGTACAGTTTTCCTCTCTTTAGTGGGTAGTGTTTCTCATTTTGTAACCGTTTGTTTATTCGATAAAATGAAAATATATCACAGGTGTTCAAAACAACAGTACCGTATTAGCGTCCATATTCAAAGTATTGACAGAAAAATAATAACATAGTAAGTAAAAACTTATAATAGAGTATTCTTTTGTTTGTTTAAAGTAATAAGTAATAAAAAAAGTAATACAGACTAAAGGCATGTCCTGCCGAGATCAAATGATTAGAATTCAATGGAAATTATTGTGTTATAGTTGTAAATAAGAACAGGGAAGATGAACTAAATTAATCAAATAAATGATAAAACTTATTAAAATATTTGAATTGAGAACGCTATCTAATGCTTCTTGGTATTCTTAGATCATTGTTAGCTTGATGCATGTGTTTGGTAAACTGTGTTGGTAACGATATGTTATAGATGAATGTTTAAAGAGTTGAGTTGATATCTTGTATCAGAGATATGTTTGATGAATTGTTGTATGAAGCTTAAAGGTAAGAGTTTTTAAGTGTTGAGAATTTGGTGATGATTACAGGTCTGTGATGGTTAGGATTGTTACAGTCTGCTTATTAACATTTGAAAAGAAAAGGTTACACCAGACAATTCCCTATTTTGAAAGTTTAAGTTTGTAAGAGTTAGCTCCCTTAATGGTAGGTATTTCTATAATGTGTATATACTAAAAAGTTTGAAATTGTGTTTTCCTTAATTGTCAAGGACAAATGATAATATATGTCCATGTTAACATAATATTGAATTTACCTATAACAGAGATAGTTACTGAGACAGAGATAGTTACTGAGACAGAAATAGTTACTGAGATAGAGATAGTTACTGAGACAGAGATAGTTACTGATACAGAAATAGTTACTGAGATAGAGATAGTTACAGAGACAGAGATAGTTACTAAGACAGAGAGAGTTACTAAGACAGAGATAGTTACTAAGACAGAGATACATGTAGTTACTGAGACAGAGATAGTTACTGAGACAGAGATAGTTACTGAGACAGAGATAGTTACTGAGACAGAGATAATTAGTGAGACAGAGATAGTTACTGAGACAGAGATAGTTACTGTGACAGAGATAGTTACTGATACAGAGATAGTTACTGAGACAGAGATTGTTACTGAGACAGAGATAGTTACTAGGACAGAGATAGTTACTGCGACAGAGATAGTTACTGCGACAGAGATAGTTACTGCGACAGAGATAGTTACTGATACAGAGATTGTTACTTATCGGTCGCAACGCAGTAGACCTTAAGAATAATAAAGGCAGCAAAATGTCATGCCACTCTATCACCCCGGCGCAGGACAAGTGAATATTTTGAAATCTGTGATGTGTATTTTACTTGCTTATTGCTGTATCAAATAATATGTAACTAAGACAAGATAAATATAGCTTTTGAAAATGTTCATGCCCTGAAGAGTCCTGAAGTTGTTATGATGATTAACTATGACTGTATCAAATAATTGTAAGGCTGAAGTTAAACCCCTCTAAACGGGACCACCTCTGGATCAGACAAAATGTGCGATATAGATTGAATACTGGTTCAAATGGGTTATTTATATAGGTAAAAAAGTAGAGTGAGGACTATAGAGGCCATGTTTGAAATAGAGGGGATTCTCGTATAGAGGGAGTCCAGTTTAGAGGGGTTTCACTGTATACACAATTACAATGGTGTAGATTTTGAAATTGAAGAGTATGAGGTGTTAAGACTAAGTAGTCAATTCAGATCAGTTCAAATTATCAAAACTGTGGTACAACAATGACTATGGTTGTGTCTTTAGTTATGTTGTTTTAGCATTCTTTATCGTTTTTGTGAAATTCTCTGTACGTACAACAGTTGTCTATTTCATGTTCAGTTGTTTCCATGTTTTGTAATTGGTATCATATTGTAGGATAAGACTAAAGCTGTGTAGGTTTTTGATCTTTATAGACTACTATGATTTATGTACAGATCTGTTTGTATAGATATATTATAAAACACAAAGCTAAATTATTAAAATGTCTACATACTAGATCGTGTTAAAATGAAAGGCGAAATTCCCGAAACAAAATTATAAGTTAAGCTTTATATTAATATTACTTCTTTAAATCTAGTATGATACTTTTTGTTTACTTTTTTAATTGCATTTTTCATGAAAAGTTAAGAGCCCAAGTCTTTGTTCTAAAGCAATTCCCTTTTTTGAAATTTTAAGTTTGTAAGCGTTTGCTCCCTTATTGGTAGGTATTTCTATAATGTGTATTATATAGTAAACAGTTTGAAGTTATGTTTTCCTTAAGTATGAAGGACAATAATATATGTCCATGTCAACAATCTATAAGATTTTCCTATAAATTTAAAAAAAATGCTTCAGTGCTTTCCCAATCAGAATGCGCATGTCAACATAAAACAGTAAAAAGTAGTTTTCTTTACAACAAAAAAAGAAAATACTTACCCAAAAGGGAGAGCACTCATGCAATTGTTCAGAGTTGTCCTTTAAATGAAAAGAAGGAATTTACTTTTTATTTTTCAATATATTCATAGAGTATTATATATTTATTTCTTCTGCTGCTGACAACCTAAATGAGATATGTTTATACCAACTTAACCCATTCTCTTAAAACCATGCTATTGTTTAAGGCAGCGATCTGAAAATTTCGTCTCTAAACCCAGAATAAATGCCATTAATTGTTTTATTACGTTTAAGCCATTTTACCCAATAAAACAGTGATACTTTTTTAGTTAAAACATATTCAAAGTCTATGTAAAGGTATTGTGTGTGTTTTGGTCAAATTCTTCATTTAAACCTAAATTTTAAAACCCCAACAGTTATAGTGATTTTCACAGGAAAGCTGAAAAAAACATTTTTTTAAACAAAACGTCGAATGTGATCAAAGAAACTGGGTCAACTGTAATTTTAACAACTCTGAAGCAATCAGAAATCCTTTATGCACTGAGGTCAAATTAAAAACAGCCCATCAACCAATCATATCAAAGTAATGTAAAAGGTAATGATACTGTTGAGTCTTGAATTGTTGTTCAACGTTCTGTTAATGATGTTATAGACAGGTGACTATACTAACATGTCATGACATTAATTTTACACAGTGTTCAAAGATATATTACAACTTTTAAATATCTCTCACCTGTATGTGGTAATAATATAACCAAAATCATACTATTTACTGTTGTGACCTTCAATTTATTGACTATAAGAACATCGTATGTACCGTTTTGATTCTATTCAATGTCCACTTTTCTAATAAACCCCCCCAAGCAAGGCAAGATTAAAGAGCCAGTCTTTGATGGAATCAGATCAATATTTGGCTGCATAATCGTCTTTTTATTCAAAGTAATAACTCAAATATCGGATTCATTATGCAAATTGACATTAAAGGTTGTGATTCTAATTTCCAGGTAAAATATTCAAATTTTAAAACTCACTGAAAATGAAACATCTACCTTGCATCAAACAACATGTACTTGGATAGTACTTGAAATTTACAATAACAATGACCAACAATTTGACAGACAACTATTATTAATTTGTAAAATATTTACCTCAAAATTAGTGTCACAACCTTTAATGCATGTTGATGTTTTTTGACACTGAAAGAAAACATATCTGTCACTAGTATGGAAATTTAAAATTAATCAACATGTAGCGCAATTTAAAACGTAATATTTTGGAAGGTGCTTTAATGAACACCCACCAACCTTTTGCGTTATACCACAGTGTGATTTAAATAGAAATGTAATGGTACTTACGATCTATACAGACAATAAGCTGTTTAGTGATCTATACAGAATAAGAACCAACACTTTTTACCTAATTGTACATTTTTGTAACCATAAATATATATCATTGTTAAAATTGCTGTACGAGTCTTTCACTCACGAGCTGTGTAAATAATAAATGTAATTGTTGCTATTTTCCCCCCCTTTTTCTTCGAAGTGTTCATTGATGTTGCATTGTTGCCCAAAGTATTTAACAGTTCCCCTCTTGTTGACTTGAGCTGTAATATTGTGTTGTTTTACTGTGTCCAGCCCCAAGAATGACTGTAAGGCCAACTGATGTCTGTAAATATCGTGTTTTTAAGTCATAGCCCTTCATGGCAGCCATTAGAAGTTAGTAAAAACACAAATTTAGAATTATTTTATATTATTTAAACATTTTAATGTAAAGAGAGTTTCTATGACTTTCGGTGTAACATTTTTTATGGTGTTTGTAAAATGTATAAAAAAATTGTAGCAAAAACTCACTGAGTACATTCTGCTATATTGTAATGAACCTTAAAACTGAAATTATAATATATGCCAGTACTTTAATTGTTTCTATACACTTACATTTTAAGCTTTTTTATATATTTCTGCTGACGTTTAAGTTACACCAAATAACAGACATCTAAACAGGCTACATAACAACCTGGACGTCCAAGAAATGAAAGATCGTAAGTCCTTCTTTAAACTATAGCACTTACAACCTCTCATTACTGGGACTTCGAACTACACATCTAGAATCGTGAAACTTTTCATGAAATTTTATTGACAAAAAATGCTTTAGAAGGCAGTTACCAGTACGCTTAGAATATGATTATATAAACAGCATTTCTAAATTTATTTCTCAAGCATACCATGTAAATAGAATGTACTTGATGAGTTTTAGTTTATGTAGTACTTTTCATAAAGCATGTTTGGAATGAATGGTTTTCTTTCTTTAAATGCATTTATAATGATTGAATGTAGTGCTTGATTTCTACTCTTTGAAAAAATTGAAAACTCAAGAAAACCCAACAATGTATAACAAAGCTTCAACCAATGTGAAAGCACAGATTAAGACTGTTTCTTGTTGAATGATAGTTTTAGAATTTATACAAGAATCTGTTAATTTGAAAACTGTTGACTACTATCTATATAGCATATCATCATTAGTTTAAAACATGTACTCACTTTCATGGGACTGTATAAGACTGCATCAGTGCTATATATTATCATCGAAAATCATAAAACTATTTCAGCAGATCGGAGTATACATCACTTACCTTGGACATTTAGAAGACTGTTGAAATTGTCAATGTCCAAAAGGAGGTAACTCATCACTGTCATACCTGACCTACAAATTGTCTCCCTTACAAAGAAAAAACATGTTCATCTGATAAACTTAAGTACAGTGTACATGCGATGAACAGCTCATAGCCTTTTCAAGAACTGTCATAAGGAAACTTAACAGTATCATTTTGGTTAGCTGTCCATTGTTTTGCATATTTAATCATCTGAAGGAAACCATAATCCTCAGGTACCATATCATTCACTAGAATTGATATCTCAAAACAGACATTTTTACCATGTTTTAAAGCTCACAAAAAAAATAGCAAACTTATTTAACCATCATCTCTCATTACTGATTAAAGTTTACTAAGAAATACAAATACTATTAAAAAGACAAATTGACAGAGGGTTAATGCCAAAGAGTTATATCAACTTATTTATTAATTAAAACCCTTCTACTCCCCTTCCTCGATTTGTTATTTGTCAAGGACGCTTTTGAAAGATAAACTAGGAAACAAAATATAAAGCATTTATCACCCCCTCAAATTATATGTCTTAGAAAAGTGGTTTATCTTTCGCCCACTATAATCATTAATAAAACGACCATGTATCGTATAACATTATCATTTTTTACATAATTTCACATTAGGAGAATGAATAACAAATAGCCGTCTGTGAGCTGAGCATGGTTTAATTTGCACATTTATTTCCCTGTCAAGAAACATTCTCTTGATAAATGTGCAACATGCATTCTACTGGTCAGTATCATTTATATTAACATTTTTTGTATCATGTTTTTAAAGGCTCTTTGTCAATGTTGTTCACGTTAACATCATGCTAACCAGTCAGAATTTCAGAAAGACAATTAACGTTTTCACTCAGCTGTTTCAACAAAAACGTTCAGAAATAATCATAGTCCCCTTGGTCTCCTTGTTAACTGCATTGACATAGTTCTTTAGTAGTTAATTAATATTGGCCATCATCTTTTTATTGTCTGACGTTTTTGTTCATCTTAACACAGTACTATGTTTGAGTGCCATCTAATGTTCTGACCTTGACCTATATATGATATTGACCTTTAGTTGACCTTGGTATTAAGATGACCTTGACCTAATGATGTTTGTAACATTACATGACTAACATTTCAAATAAAGACTTTGACTTATATCTAAACATGACATTCAAATGACCTTGACCTCCAGACAACCTTGGTTTTAAAGATGACCTTGAGCTATAATTACATGTTTAAATATTTACCAAACCTGAAAGCCAAGCAGTGAAATATTCTTTAACATTATCTGACCTTTACCATCTGACATGTTTAAATAAAACAATCCTCAATTATTATTGTTGTAGGTTGTTGAATGTTTCCTTCGGTCCTAAACATAATCTTTATGAGTAATAATTAAAACCTGGACATGCATCAATTTTTGAAAAAAAGAGATCCAAAGCATACATTTCTGTAACCTCAAGTTTATATATTATGACAGCGGTGTTGAGTGGAGTTTTTTACTACAGACAATCTGTGGTTTTAATTTAAATTTATGAAACATTTTGGTTTTCGTTGTCCTCTGCATGATCTTAAGAAAGTGTTCCTCTTCAAAACCAGATAAACACACTTTTAAAAAGAAAGAAAATCATCACAGTATTATCACGGTAAAATGTAATGGTGATTGTTTTTCCAAAATAATGACCAATTAATGTCCTTGATTTAAAAATATAAATGGCATCTATTGAAAAGATTAGTTACTGAGAGTATTGGCGTTTTCTTCTATTTTTTCTTCCTTATATAACTGTTTAAACACTTCCTCTTCTTTCAAACCTGAAAATGGCCCACCAATAATGTTAATACTCCTCTTGGCAGAAACAAAAGTGCAATTCAAGTTTTGAGGGCTTGATTTTGAAAACATATTTTCTATCTAAATGTTAACTTATCATTTGCCCTAGGTTATTTAAACCTATATATGGAATAAACTTTGTTTTATACATTGAATCATTAAGTCTTCATACAATTATGTAGCCGCAAGTATTATGGATTTTTAACTACAATTTCTACAGTACATTCATACACTCCCTCGATTGGCTTACAGTAGTTTAATTAATTAGTTGTTTTATTGTCTATACAAGGTACTTCAAATGGTCTGTTTTCTAACCTGCAATTGTTAGGGTACACAAATAACCCCTATTCAGGTATACATTTTATACTGACATTTAATACAATTCTTTAGTTTAAATTATGTGAACCACAAAAACATGGCTGAATGACACAAACTTTAGTACTTTAGGTTCTCACTGCCTACCTTCTACGTAATACATGTAGGGTAACTTTTGTATGAAACACCTTGTGCATTGTAGTTATACATTGGAGGAATTAAAGGGACTGCACTCCAGATGACCAGAAAGAATTGCGATAGAAAGTATAGCAAAAACGTTTTTTATTTCTGCATTTCTTAGATTATGTAACCTGTCAGTTGTCAGATTACAATGTCCTTCATACAAATCTTATACTTATATTCTTGAAGTTTGAAATGTTATTTTGTTTACAGCAGTTGTCCATCTGAATTGAAGTTGCTTTAAGGACTAGCTGTTAAAACTGCTTCTTAAACCACAACTGACCATGCACCGTATGTTAGTTTAAACCATTGAGAATTATCAAATGTCTGTTGTCCAATTGTCACTCAATCACATGTCCCAAAACTTTCTTCATGTTGCTGCTAGTTTGTTTTATTACAACTTATGTATATTTAACTAAAACCAAATTATCTTTCTTCCATTTTGGACAAAATTTCTTCCAGTAATTGGCATATATACTGTCTACCTTCCCAAGGTTGATTTGAAGGTCAATGTCAGAATGTCAAGGTCAAGTGCCACACCTAAGATATCTTTTTTTAGCATTGTATTTTGGTGCAAATTTCTATGTATTCTACACTGGAAAATCGCATATGTACAGAATCACTCGAGGCAGTTTCAATTGAGTTTCACCAAACAACAGGGTCACTTAATTAATGAAAATATGTTTGTACAATCAAAGTCACATGTACTGACCTAAACCCATCAGTTAATTACCATTATCCTTTTCTTCAGTCTTGCGAATGTTTTGTGTAGTAAGGAGTGGGTATTTTTCATACATGTAGTTTTTTCTTTCTACATTTTTCATGTTTTACCATTGAACTATTGTGTATTTTTATGCCTTTTTGTGTGATTTGCTGAAAGATGAATAGTTGGCAATATGTTCTTTTTGAAACTTTGTTATTACGTGTAATTTGCATTCCCCTGTACTTCTATGTTAATGAGAATAATAAAATTCCTTTATTTCTTGTTCTCTATGGTTGTATTGTATTTTAATCCACTATCAACATACACAAGTCCTCTCTGAGTACCGTATTATTTAAACACTTATGCAAAACTTTTTTTAACGCACACATTTTAAGGCTGGAATAATATATACATCCCTAAATAAAATCCAGCAGAACTTAAATGCTCTGATACTTTGTTTTTTCACTTTTTGGCCATGATCAGCTGTTTAAAGTTAAGATCCATAATTATTGCATACGTTTAAGTTTTGCGTAAGTATTTCAGTAAAACCGTGCCCATTTATAGGTCAATCTGCTTACATTTATATTTGGATGGCACAAAACAACATTCATGTTTATGGAGTTGTTTAGGTGGTAAATGATCTTTTCTCATAATTTTCTTACAGTTATTGAACATCACAAATCAACATTCATGTAAATTGGAGTTTTTCAGGGCCTAACAAAATGCTGTTGTTTCATATTTTGAAAACATTTGATTGCAACTGAATTATCTTGATCAGAGTTATGGATGAGATTTTAAATTGATTTGAATAATTAACCCTTGTAAAGCAAAACAATTGAGTATTTCCTTATTGAGTAACTGGTATTTTAGTGAGTAACTGTGGGATTTTAGTGAGTGACTGTGGTATTTATAGTGAGTAACTGTGGGATTTTAGTGAGTAACTGTGGTATTTTAGTGAGTGACTGTGGTATTTTAGTTAGTAACTGTGGTATTTTAGTGAGTGACTGTGGTATTTAAGTGAGTAACTGTGGTATTTTAGTGAGTGACATTTGTTTCTTCATGTCCTTGCTATATAACAGCAAATATTCTGATTGTTTTTGTTTGATTTTCTTTTGTGTTATGTTACCCTAGCAATTATCTTGGTACACAATTATGTTTAAAAGAAAGTGATTGAGTCAATACACAAATAGGCCCTTCAAAAGTTTATCTGTTAACTACTCTAATCTTTGTACTAGCAATTGTCTCACTAAGTTTATAAGAAAGAGCATATGTATATAGACTGTACTGGGCTCCAGTATAACAACTCACACTCAGGATCTGCTGTTCACATGAGGAAAGTATCTCTTTGTTACTAAGCTGGTGTAAATCTTCAAGGATAAGTTGCTTATAGCGTTCTTATGACAGCAATGTGCTATTAAATTATTACGCTAAAGTTGCTCCAACCTAGAGTAGGGAGTCTTCATAGAGCATGACTACCTAATGAGAATAATGCTGTTGTTTTGTTACAATGTACTACTTAATTAACGTAATTAGATTTATTATTGTGTTTTGAATCTAAATAAAGGTGCACCTATAACACAATTGGATTTTGTGATCACAACTTAGAGATGAAATAATAAATAAGGTCAGTCTACATTTGCATTTACATAGATTCAGATTTGTTAAACACTTAATGTTGCTATTCAGTAAGGTCAAATAATTCTTGTGAATTGTTAGTACTTTTTAACTGTATTTGCTGTTTATAACTGTTACTAACTGTATCACGTTAATATACATTTACGTATAACAGCCCACAACACTTCCCGAAGAAAGCTCCACACACATAGATAAATCAAAGAAAACAACTATTACTTTGTATTTCTGTTTACCTTTTAGCACATTCATATAAATATTACAGATTATGATCAAACAGGCATATATATTTTAAAGCACATTTTTTCTTCAGTCCTTCAGTCGTCACAACTGTTTTATACAAAATGTACATGTTTTATCACATTTCATAAATAGTGAAGTTTCTCTAATCGGACCACCATCAGGGCCGACAGAAAGTGGTCTTAATAGCGAGCAGGTCTTAATAACGAGATGTATACTATGAAGAGATGTTTGGGACCGAAATGAAGTGATCTTAATTGAGAACCGGTCTTGATATCGAGTGGTTTTAAAAGGGGAACTATATGAAATGTGATAATATATGTTTTATAACCTGTACATGACCAGGACACCTAACCATTGGTCACTGTCCGCCAAAACAAATGAGTAACTGTATATTACACCATGTTTTATGTAGGTCAAGTCTTTAGTTCAAGGAGTTTAATTTATCATCTATATAAGCTACATTTCTCAGCCGGTCATTTGGCAAGCATTCAAAGGTGTAAATTGAGTTGTAAGGATGAGACGTCAGTTGTAAATATCGTTATAAACACAGTTGTTACAACACTGTTCCCAACAATTGCAGCACTAAATCCTAATATAACACCACAACTTAGGGACGTTACAAACACTACTGCATAAGTGCACCTACACCATGCCGCCATTGTTACTCCAAACTTAGACCCCAGATACGCCCCTGCAAGACCTGTCTGAAAAGTCACTGCGGACCGTAAAGAGTACGCCACTGAACACTGTGCATGTACGATTCCATAAACAAATAGCACTATGATAGTAACCAATGAAATTGCACCAAAACATCCAATCACTTTACTCATGTAGTTCACTTTAGTATTAGTTCTTCCAGCTGAAGCGACTATCATCCGATACACGTCCATCTTGCTCGAACTCGATAGATATGAAAAACCTTCACAATGGTCCAGGTTGCCATAGTAACGGTTGGTGTATCTTTTCACAAGTTCTGAAAACGCCGGTGCTTTGTGTTTAAGAAATTTAGAGAAGGCCAAAGCAGACGCGCTTAGTTTATCACGTGTTTTCTCCAAGTTTTTATTCCGAATAGAATGGGCTTTCTTGGCTGCTCCTTTCCAGATGTCCAGTTGTTGGCATGGTGATAGGACTTCCGCTTGTGTCGTCTGCTGTATGATGTCGTCTGCTACTTCCTGTGTGATTTGGATGTAATGTTCTCTATAGTAAGCGTTCCGAATGCTCTCTATGGCCAACTTGGCGGAATTCCCAGAGAAGTCACTCATCGTGGTTGACGACTAGTATTCTGAAATACGGAGATCGTACAATTGATCTGAGACCGTATGTAGCAAACATTGCAAAACAATCTTGCATTGGTTTTTTGCGTACTTACGTTGTAAATTTTAACCGTGTTGAAAATTGACCCCTTGTGTCATTTTTCAACGTTGGGACCTGACCTTGTGTATTTTTTCAACGTCGAGACCTGACCCTGGGTCATTTTTCAACGTTGAGATTTGACCCTGCCACCATTTTAAGATCATTTTCCCCACTGTTGACTAAACTTTAACTGATCAAGTCTCAACGACATTTTTTGTCAAAATTGAGTGGGGTAAGTTTTCAACGAGGTCAACATTTAATGTTACACCGCCTCAATGTTTAAAGTCCTTAGCAAAGGTACACAAGCGAAGGCGCACAAGAAAATTGATTTATACAGCAAATTAACTTACAGTTTATATGCCGTACAGATTGTAATAACTAAGAGATAATGAAGCAGCCACGAGCGTATTGTGGACTCTCTTTGTTATGTTTTTATTAATTGTTTAAAGACGCCCCACAATAATAACATTGTTTCAAACACTATATATGGTAGGACGATATGTGTATGCAGTATTGTTTTTACAACTGGTGGTGCGGTGCGTTAACACAAATACTTATAGTTAGCTTAAGCTATTGACAGCAAAGGACATTACTTTAGCACCACGCACATCACAGCTTTGTCTCACTAGTATCAGTTTTTTTTCTGCATAAATAATCTTCTAAAAAGGATGACTTGCATTGTTAACATATATATATACAACCTATTGTTCCAGTACGTCCAGTTGTGTTTTCCTCATTTGTGAATTTATGTGAAACTTCATCTAAGCAACGAAAGCAGAAATGAAATTATGAGGCAGGTATATAGTCTATCTAGGACATTGTACAAAGGTATATGGAAATAGCTCAGTTCTGAAGTCATTTAAGCTTCATTTCGTACGCGTACAGGGTATGTTGTTAGCATATAAACGCATTCATAATATGTGTATATGTACATTAGAAATTTAGTGTTAACATAATACTTTTTTTTAACTTCTTGAGTCGATATAAAACGTAAACTTATAAATATCAGATTGTGATATTATTTTGAGAATACAAATGAACACATTATAGTATTATGTAATCATATTTCTCTACGAAAACAAAGTAAGAATACATTGCTGCAGGAGCGAATGTCAAAAGCATACTTTACCTATCCATACCTTCTTTAATTTAGTAGTTTACAATCCGATTAAAACCAAGTGAAACACAATCAACACTGCAACTGTGAGTTAAACCATTTTAGTAAAACAGAAAATTAAAATAGGATTACAAAACATTTTCATAGGCAAGTTACGTGATGTTACTGTTGCCATAGAGACAGTGTTCAAAGCGTATGTAATAGATTTACCTTCTCTATACATTGTCTAAAATGCTGATGCAGTTAAAACAGACGTCCAGCATGTAGACATCCAGGTGAGATATAGATGCACTATTGTGGTTTCCAGTGATGTCCACATCTAGATGGTGTGTCCACTGTCGCTAAGAAACACGAGCTGTTCTCCTCGAATGTGTGGTTGAATTTTTATGTAAGCGGATGGTGAAGTCTTATATAAAGAAAGTTGCACGTTGATTTATGAGTAGAACGCGTAGCTGTTACTCACCTAACGTTGAACGTCGCTGTTTACTACCGGTGTCGTATGTGGCCACCTCCAGGTTATCTTGTTGTGAAATTGTAATTACTATAAACGGTCACGTGCCAGGTGCAATGAGTGCTTTTCCGCAGCACAGAAGGTAAAACTGAGATATGAATGCGGCAGATAGGTGGGCAGTGATACAGACATAATGGATGCATTTTATGTTTCTTGTTTACTCTTTATTCTGTTTATACATATGCAGATATTAAATAAATATATAACTTTAAAAACAAAGTATATCAAGATAAAATAAATATCCAAGCATTAAATAACGCGTGAACAAAAGTTTCCAATACGGGTTGGTATCAACGCTTAGGACAAAAAACAATCAAAAGAAAATAAACACACGTCTCCGGTAGTCAAAGTGATATGTAAGAGAAGCGTGGTGAACGAGCACATGTGACACATTAAATAGAATTCATACTTACAACATTGCAACGTAGACACACCACGTAATTAACACACACACACACACATAACATATGTAAATACTTTAATTTTAAATTACTTTCATACATGTTTACCTACATCGAGGGGTGAATATGACAGGGTTTTAACATTAACATACACAAATAAAGTAGAATCCTTTCGCAAGTTCAACCATTCGACATATCACCGGGTAGTTTTAGTTGACATGTTGGTTACTCAGAATTACGCTATTACCATTTATTTCAATAGACAAATACTACAAAGGCCGTCGAGTTGTTGACACCTAAAACCAAGTTGTTGTCAGAAGTTTTGGCAGAAGCAGATAACAGTTCGTGAGTAACAAACAACAACGAGCTATGTCATTCATTAAGTAAGTTGAGGTTAACAAACAAACAACACGATCAGCTGGCCCCAGGCGTTCCAACATACGACTCATCTTAATAACAACTCTAGCCGGTTGTCTTTGGTTTCAATATAGAATTTAACTTGACAATGTTCCAAACAGTATTTAAAACACCAACTAATTGCTTGTAGTTTAAGTGGTTCATATTTTAATCTGCTATTTGATGCAATTGTTAAACTATTGATTGTGTCCTATATTCGTGAGCTGGATTCTCGAGATGTGTACGATACAATTAAACCATATTTCAGTATCACATGACGTTTAAACACTTATATATAAAATACTTATTTTCGGTTTGGAATACGTGGCTTTTTTGTATAAGAAAGTCTAAATGTGTTGTCCTGTGGTCCATTCTCCAGAACTAACTATATGGCTGTGAGTTGCATAATTGGACTCTTACGATATGTATAACAGGCCTGTCGTGGTCTATAAGTACAATGCATGCATTTAAATGTTTGCAAGGTAAATGTAAAAGTGTGCACTATATAATCAAATTGTCTAGATTCCAATCATAATAATATGTAATGACTGTACATGTATTCAGTCTATGAGTTCAGTGATAGACATCAGACGGGTACCTTTTCTAAAAGAATATCGGCACAATTTCCAAAAGTCCTTAAATTTCTGATCACAAACATGTTCACTTTCGAATCTCGATGGCAACATCTGAAAGAACGTCATTGAGCTCTTTAGTAACGAAACGGAAGTGTTCAAGCGCAGGACATCCACAGCTTTACCTGATTGGAAAAGGTTTCCCCAAACATTGTGTTTGTTAATGAACACACTTGGCATCATCGGTACAGGCTCTTCAAGGCGCCTTTTTAAATCTCCCAGAATACCTACAATGCAATGTTGTATATCATATTTTGTATCACAGATATAACTATGATGTAACACGGCCATTTTCAACGCGAACGAGTTGAAGAACTTGTTCAGTCGTCCGTCACGTTCTGTCCATTTAGAGGCTATGCATTTCAAAATAAGAAGACATCGCTTATGACTGTCACTCAATTCTTCAATAACTCGTCGATCTGCCTCAGCGAACACGAGCTTAAAGCATTGACGGCATTCAGACTGAGGCCTAGGTATAAGATGCACATGTTTGAAAGTTAGCATCGTCTTATACACAAACTGGTTAGCAGTATCCTTAGCTTGCAAAACATCTTCAAGGCGTGAATAGCTAATTGTCGGACACACATCAACAGAAATAGTGATGTTTTCACCGCGAACAGGTCGCCACTTGAGTTTCACATTGCACTGGGGCCCATTTATGGATACGTCATACCCTTCTATGGACAGCGAGCCAGTAGGGCTTTCAATGGTTCCTTCAAATCTCCGCTCATTGATAGTTTCATGACATAAAAAACGAAAACGATCACGGAAATGTTTTGTTACAAGTATACGGGAGTCTGTAACCAAGTCTGTCCAGGTCTGCCCTATATTGTCCCTCAGTTGAACATGCGCGAAACCACGATTATTGTGACACACCCGCATGACACGTACACAATTTTCATTCGAAAACCTGGTCATAACTGCCAAATAGTCGTACTCGTTTGGACTGGATATCTTCGTTCCATCGTAACTACTTCCGGTTTCTATTAAAGAAGATTCAAACCGTGTGTCTTTCGTGACAATCGATTTCATGAGTCGGGTTATCAGTTCTTTCACAGAATTGTCAATATCGTGCTTCCCTGTAAAGTTTGAGTCAATCCTAACACGGTCAGACATACGCTCAAGGAAGGCTTGAACAGTAATGCCACCTGGCCCTTTCTGCTGTGGCTGTACCTTTACTAGCGGAAGTTCGGTGTCCTTTCGAGCCATGCCGCACGTAGGTTCTAACGAATATGGGAGACATAGGTATACACACCGCAGTACCAAACCACACAGGGTTTGAAGAAACAAATGTAACAAACGCCTCTCTATTAGTTTTTCTGTCTGGAATATGTCAGGACATGTGAAGTACGCCTTTAAACATCGAGCACCAATTCCATGGCATAGCATGCTTTTCATTGGTCCTGAAAATACAAATTGGAGTTCAGATTGACACATATAATAGCCTTGTTCAGCTTAAGCATATAATTATGTTTTTAGCCTTTTCGATAAACTCATAACTCCAATTTTAAACTATGGCTCTGAAATCACTGGTTTGCACAAAGATGTACATGTAGAAAGAACTCATTTACGGTTCTGTAAACGTTTATTGGGAGTAAAATCCTCAACGCAAAA
>ENA-OREC01000326-OREC01000326.1-marine-metagenome-genome-assembly--contig:-NODE-326-length-17141-cov-13.093882_pt1 | contig 17141 bp, 5 predicted proteins | sample MGYA00248626_ERZ508543 | MGnify/ENA primary metagenome ERZ508543 (study PRJEB26211, sample SAMN05518279) | marine metagenome | isolation source: Puget Sound, Washington, USA | host: Bankia setacea...
AGCCTGAATTCCACTGACTTGTTCCGTACGTAGCCTGAATTCCACTGACTTGTTCCGTACGTAGCCTGAATTCCACTTTCATTATGTATATTTGTTGATATATTAACTGTCTGTTATACGTTCATTCACTTTCTTTAATATCAAATATGAGTATAATATTACTTTAAGGAAAGCTTGTTTGAACAGTGGAAAAGTAACCGTCTAAGAGTAAACATGAGATATGAGCAATTTCTAGGGCAAGCTACTTTTTAAAACGCCTTGTATAGTATTAAGACACGTTCCATCACAAGGTTAAAATCGTATGTTAAAAGTCGATGCGCATTACACGTATTTAACGAAATGTGTTATCCTTCGTTTGATTACGGTTACATTTACGCTGATATGTAACTGCTTGGAATCGCGTTATTTCGTTTCTAAGCAACCATTTAAAGCCTTCTGAAAAGAATTTGCTTATATAAATGGTGTATTATTTGGCTTTCACTATTTGCCAGTAGCGTGAGAATGGCAACTGTTGAACAGTCTTGACTTATGAACACATTTAGAGGAGCACATTACTTCCTTTAGAAACTTAAATGAGGATTCGAGTATCAGAATATAATCTATTCGTTATATCAATAATGTTTCGACCTTGCAAAATAAAACGGATGCACGTGCACAAAAGCGTAACTATGCGATAAAATCATCTACGTCTTGGCCAAGTCATCGTCCTGCTTGTAGCTTGCATTCAATTTACTACATTTGCACGCCTACCCCAGATTTTATCGCGACTCAAACGTTTATAATTATGGACTTTATTAAATTGAATTGAAATGATAGCGCTATTTTAAAGTCATGCAAGAGGTTTATTGTCGAGGTTAAAGCATTTATAGTGTCGAAAATGTGAGTTTCTCTTACAGTCTAAAAGTGAAAACCAAACCACTCGTCGTATAATATACATTGAATTTTGACCGGGTATGTTTAGACCCCACAATTTGATTGGGTGTTGATGGTATATTTTAGAAATAAAATATGGATTACCCTTGTGTATCGACTCATTAACAACGGTTTTGAGTTTTGGGCATATGCATTAACCAAGCAGGCGTTAGATTCAATTACAACCGTGAACGAATTAAATAGGCGAAAGTAGTTGCTACTTCATGAGGATGCATCTTGACAGTTTACTTCCGACGATACATAAAGCGAGTTCACCCACATCGCCAAGCGTATTCACGATGGAAAGCAAATTAACTCTCTGCACTATTAAGCAAAACGGTTTGATGAACATTATAATGTGATATAAGCATACCTATTTCGAATAGTTTGTACTGAGTCCCGTTGATCGTTCGTTGTTGCTGCTGGTTTCACGATGACAGGAAGACATGTGAAGTTGCAGCGGCGATTGGTGTAAATAAATAATTATCCAGAACACTTAACTCTTTGAAACACAAAGCAAGAACCGTGTGACGAAGCAGCAAATTGCAAACCATAGAACGACCAATATCACTGAAAAGGATTTCAAGATGCAGACATCACTAGATTAAAGTGGCCCTGACTTTTTTCACGAATGGTTTCACATTTCTAAGTCATGTGTGCCTAAATTATTCTTCAAAATCCAACACAACATTGAGAATCACGATTCTTCTAAATGGTCGAAGTCGCCGTTTCCAGGTAAACTTGCAAGTTTGACACCAATGACGTCACTATGACATCAACATGGACATTGAGTGACGGGTTTAGACCTGTATATAGATGTTGAGTTGTTTCCCTTTTATTTGGATTTAAACCATGTTGTTTTATTATAAATTTAATTATATAAATCATTATTTTAATTTATTACTACCAGAAAAATGTGTATTTCACTAGATTAACAGCCAGAAAAGTACCTTCGTATATCGGCTGATTAAAAGCGGAAGTTTAGTTCTTTGTATACAGTTTTTTTCTCGCTATAGAAAACATGGATGGCCGTTGGAGTAAATGTTATTTGACTGTGAACAATATGATCTATAGATACATAACGATGCCGACACACGAGTATTAGTTAAATGCAATGGGAAAACCCGAGTTAAATATAATACGGCTACACCCTTGAAATGTCACGTTCGTTTAACTCTTCGAGCACTACATTTAAATTATCATTGAATTAAGAATTGAATGATGACCCGTTTGCGTTCATGCGATATAAACGCGGTTGTTGACGCGGCAAATCCATGAAGCGCTTTTTAGCGCTTGATGTTAAATTTGCAAGCGTCACCTGTTATTAATGTTATTTCTATATACATGCATAAGTAATTACAAGATAACACACGAGGTGTGCGCGACACTTCACACTTTAAGTGAGTGCACATCATAACTTCACTCACTTTATTTGTTTGATTTATATGTGTTTTTACAAGTGTGTTAACCTTTAAACAAGTATGACCTCATAGATGTTACTCAAAATGACCAGTATAACCCGGAACCTACAGATGCATGTGTATCGACAATTTTGGTCAAATGGTACATGTAAACAAGCTGAATGATTCAACTCATGCATAGAGAAGGCATTCACAGGGTCAACCCATCTCACAGGAAGTTGGTAATTATAAGTTTAATAGTTTATTAGGTTAGCTATCATATGGAAACAATTCAATCTAGCTAAGGATCGAAACTCCTTCAAATACAAGTATGTTTGTTGTACGGAAGTATCTAACAGGCTTGAAATAATATCAACAACATCAACAACAACAACAACAACGACAACAACAACAACAAGAGCAGCAGCAGCAGCAGCAGCAGCAGTAGTATGAATAGTTAAATTTGTATCCGTTACAATCTTCAATAGGACTGTTCATTTGCAACAAAAATAAATCGAAACAGTTGTATAAACTTTAAATACCTGATTTGATTTATAGTCTGGGCTAGTTCAAGGTTAGTGTGGATTTGAGGTATATTTTTTTTCCTTTTGATTATGATTAAGGGTATATACAGGACATACACTCAGGCGGGTACCTCTTTGTTACCCTTGAGCAAAACATTTCTATCACCATTTTTCTGAGCATGGTGATATTGCCTATTTTGCTTATATTATTACATCACAGGGATACCATACCTGAGGTATACTTAATCTGTTTCAACCTAACTTTATATCTAAAGTTACCCTACCGGATGAGGACTATTTTCTGTGAGTAATAACAGTTATATAGCTATGTATGTTAACAGTTGTCTAAACCCTAGTTAAGTTGTTCAGTAAAACATTCTTCCTGATACCTTCAACAGAAACGTCGTCTTACAAAGAAGAGATGTTAGGCTTAACGAAAGTATTACAGTGAACAGTAAATTATTAATCTTCGAATACCTTAATTTTACTATAATATGTATGAATAAGACGTTAACAACAAATCAAATGTCAGAAAACAGACACAATGATTATATGTTGAACTAATAGCTATACTGACTCTTCTAGAACTCTTAAAATATTACAAGAGAATAAAACAGCAACAATCTAATTCACTGGTGAACTGTTTTCTCATTATTGCAGTTAATATTGCAATGAGGGACACATGTAATTACACATGTTAGCCTTTGCACCGTATATATAAAACAAGTACGTCACTCATAAAAGAAAATTTGATTAGTTTAAGTACAACCAGACATATTAATGCTGTAAATGTGGGCCAAATTCTCCAGTCATACGCTAACAACTTCCATGAATCTGGAAAGGGATGATCAGAAGCTTTGGAGACTTGTCAAACAACTGAATGACCAGGACGTTCAGAGAGTTACAACACCCTGGAAGAGAATGGTGATATGGTGACTGGCAAACAGGTGAATATCTGACAACTACGAAGATGTAAGTAACATCCCAGTCAATATGGAACACCAAAGAGAAGCAATACCAGCAAAGAGTGAGGAAGACTCAGAGACCACATCGGATCACATACAAGAGTATCTCACACTAAGCAAGCTTCAAGCTCTAGACCAGATGGAGTCACAAATAAAATGTTAACACAATTGGGTCATTCAGCAACGTGCAACCTCCTGGAAATATATAACAACAGCTGGTCATCATGTACACTGCTACTGATATGGTGGAAAGCAATCATGCTACCCATATCTTAGAGTGACATTTGACAAGAGGCTCACATGGAAGCCACACATTGCCCGTGTAGAGAGGAGGGTCGACACAAGCTGACAATAATGCGTAAGCTGGCTAGGACAAAATGTGGGGATTGATGGGCAGGTACTTAAGACAAGCTACCAGGGAACAGTTAGACCCAACCTACAATACAGCTCATCAGCAAAGGCCACTACAGCCAAATACAACCGTCTGAGCTTGAATAAGGCTCAAATACAGGCACTACGCATTATCACAGGAGCCACGAAGTCCACCATAAAGGAACACCAAACTCCTTCTCCAGGCACATAAGTATGAGTGTCTACCGGACCATCACATGGATGGCAAACTACAAGAATACACCAAAGAACAGATTGAAGCGTAGTAGCTTTGTACATGAAGCCAAGAAGCTGGAAAAAACAACATTGTCTTAGACATTGTCCTAGACATTGTTCTAGACATGATATGTGAACAATATCCACCAGAAGCTCGGACCCATGTCTACACTGATGGCTCCGCAACGTATGTCTTTCAGAATGGTGGTGCTGGTATTTCCATTTACTTCTCTAACGGCAGCAAAGAAACAGCCAATGAGGCAACACGAAGACATTACAGCAACTACAAAGCATTGATGAAAGTCATCGCTCTTGCCGTGGACTCAAAACCAGAAGAGCAACATAGCTGTTTTTCTCACAGATACGCTCTCAGTTCTGCAAGCCCTGACCAACAACAAATTGCCACATTTAGCAAAAGTTCTGCAACTACTCAGCAACAACGGCAGAGTAGCCATTCAGTGGATACTCACCCATTGCGATGTTTCTGGAAATGAACAAGCATACAAACTCACAAAGGAAGGTGCTACTGTGAGCTACCAAAAACGGGCAACTATTACCAAAGCAATTATGATGTCAAGTCAAGAGAAGGATGTCACGCTATCCATACCGGCAAGCCGGGGAAACTGTACGTGTAGTTCGAGACATTTGTGAAGCAGTCGCCATACATAAAGGACATATTACTCAACTGCCAGAACGCTTGGATTTCTATGAGAACATTGACCAGATACTCGCGAATAAATTACATGGACCAATGTATTACACAACAAGTGTTACATGTGTATACACTGAACACGCGTTTTATATATACACATGCCAGTCTAATCCACCTATTTCACAATTCAACAGTCCGCGTATTGAATTCACTATAGGAAAACAGCGAGCATTGAGCCGCGAAATCACGTGTAGTTTGAGACTCTACCTTATAATAGGGCGGACAAGTATTAAACCGCGTTGAAAGTAAGTAATACCGTTGTCTACACACAGGAGTACCCTATAACACTGCCTATGGTTGAAATAGGCCAAATGTCAAGGCTCAATGCTTGCTGTTTACCTATAGTGTCTGGTCAATGTGTGTATACAATATATATTAGGTTGCTCAATATTGGGAAAAGTGCCAATATAGTACTAAATAAGTAAGATTTATTGTCTCTTTAAATATTCTTAATACGTTGCCTTTTGTTGCCAGGTTTATTGTCTACGTTTGTATATTCATCCTACTGGATCATAATCTCATTGACTTGTCTGACAAGTGTATAGATAGTGTAACCCGCCGCTCTAACCGAGTAAACTAAAACGCAGGGGATTCAACTCGAACTGTAATGTTTAAAGTTGTATCAAGAGGTTATGTCCCATTAACGTTAACGTATTTAGCTAGGGTGCATTCTAATGACTATCACCAGAGACTTGAAGGTAGTTGGTTTGAAGGTTTAGGTTTGCTGTCATTTTCAGATACTGTTATTGGTTTTTAGCACTTACATTTATTTTTCTGATTTGAACTTAGGCCATAACTCTGTCATGATCTTTTAAGACGAACGAAAGTGTTCTTTAATATGTATTAATTAAAATCACCAAACACAATCAAGTCAACTATGTATTATTAAAGTAATATCAAGAATGGCATATCTCGTACAATCGCTATTGGCGTAATTAGGTCATGGTATTGTTGAAACTTGTTAACTTACCAATACATAATAAATACACTGAATATACTTACCAATTTCTAACAGAACAATGGTCTTGTAAATTCTATGAAAAGAACCCTTAGACAGTGTAACATAACCCTTCCAACCAAAGAAATAGTAACCCCACCGCCTCGTACAGTAAAATAGGTAAAGTGAATGATAAAACTCGTAGATGTTCATTTTGTCAAGATGAAACCATTATGTATTTATGTTAGGACTCTAGACATGTTCACACATAACGGAACTCAAATCAATGTTAAGACAATTTTGAATAATAAGCTTCTATTTTCAAAAGCAGATTTGATTTATACTGGATAGCCATCAAATGAAACCTTGTATTGCACATTCTTATTATGATAACCAAATCACACATCTTTTCATACACACGAGAGAATCTATGTCATCTATTAACGTCTTTAGAAATAAATGACGTTTAGTTAAAAATACACTAAACAAATAGTTCTTTTATTCAAACATTCACTACTCTTTTGAGTGATTTTATAATTCTGTTAGTGGAAAACTCTAACCCCACATTATAGTTCAACTTTAGATTTGGGCCAACCACATCCTCTGCTTTTTTATTTCATTTGTTTCTTTGTATTTCTTCTATATTTCTTTTAGATGATTCGTATTTTTTAGAATTTTAATAAATCGTTACCTTGATATATGATGTGTTTTTTATCTAAACAAATACATCAATGGGATAAAACAAATCAGAACAGGAAAGACAATGCTTTATGAAAACAACTTATATCAGATAGAGCATTTAGGACAGTTTAGGAGTGATTTCGGTGGACCTACCGTTTGGTTTGGTATTGTTGTTGATGGCTACATACATCAATAATACAGACTCATAATCATAACGATACAAATAATGATCAATAATTTATTTAAAGACGACACGCATTGACAATGTTTTTACAAAGATCAATCTTCAAAGATGGCCTCACGCAAAAGAAGACAACGAACACGCTCAAATTTCAAGTTTACAATCAACAATACTTGTATACATACATATGAAATTATACATGTGACTAGATTATCTATTACTGTAGCGTAGAACAGTCAGGTGTTACAAACCATTGCTAGTAGGTTTATTTTATAAATTAAAAGCACTTATACCTTGGATTATGACGGCTGGCACAACATAAATACTGAGCAAACAGTTTTCTGGTATAAAAACATATTGCAACAATGTTTGATCACACATATAAGGTGCATATCTCGTACATGCTGCAGTTGTATACTGAGTTCAGACGTCGTTGCTACTTGTGAACCTACCAAACATATATCAACTGTATCACAGTGGCTTAAAAGTGATGTTACGATGTCAAACATTTAACATGTAACATATATACACTTTACAACATATTGTGTATGCATCAAACCGTTAGAAATACACGGATAACATTATGTAATAAATTACTCCATTAATAATCGTACACTTTAAAATGAATGCATACAAGTAAAACAATCAGTAAATAAAAGAACATGGTTTCAGAAAACAGTTGTGCATCGTAGACCAGGTGTACACTGTTGCAAAGGGGTTTGTTTTGGTTGGGATACATCTTTATGATGTGGGCACTATATATATCAATGATACGGGCTTTACGTGTAAAGTGAATCTTCAAAGAGAATCTCAAACCAAAGAAAGGATCTAAATAAGCCCAATGCTTTCAACCCATTCCATTCGAACTTGTATTTGTATATGTTGGGTGTATACTGATATTAAATAAAACATGTTTAAACATAACAAAAGAAACAACGAGCACAATCGAATAACAATAAAATAACTGACAACAAAATATGTACATACATATGTAACTAACATGCTACTAGTATATCTTAAATCATATCGTAGAACTGTCACAAATCGTAAGTGGCAAACATTCGATCGTATCGTAGAACTATCACGAATCGTTAGTGACAAACCTTTGATCGTGTATATATTTTATACAAAAATAACAGTTTTCTTCGGGCATGACGAGCTTACCCACGCAGTTACTGAGACTTGCTGAACAGACTTTAATTCATGGATATTTGAAAGCAGCGATTTGATAACGCATGCACTAGAAACCACGAATGTTTTAAGATATACGAGTATGTCTAAATAAGGTTTTGGAAACTAGTTGAGAAATGTACATGTAAACATCTTGCTTGTCTAAATGCATTGAAATCAAGATAAGAGTAAACGAATGGTATAGCACGTATCGTCAAGGTATTACTAGTATAGAATGTGTGCGTGTGTGTGTGTGCGTATGTGTGTGTGCGCGCGTGTGTGTGTGTGTGTGTGTGTATGTGTGTGTGTGTAAAAACGTACGTGTAAGTTTATTCCTTGTCCGAGTTTCGGATATCACTGTATTATACGGTTACACTTTGACAACATAATGACTTTCGAAGAAAGACTGATTTAACTGCAATTAATACGAGAGTTTCAAGAGTTTATTTCACAATATAATATGACAAAAAAACTCTCTGTATATAGGCAGTAAACAAACATATATATATATTCAATATAAATTAATACTAAATCAACAAATGAAATATGTACACGAAAGCGTGAGAGGCATACTTAATCAAAATATAGGTTTTCAAAATATTTCATAATACACATAGATACATTTTTTATTTTAATTTCATTTTCAAAAGTTCTTTAAATATAGGCATATTCAATTTTTTCCAATAATTCGGTTAACTACATTTGTTTCTTAATTCATTGTACAAAGAGCATTCTAGTAAAAAGTGAACTTCATATTTCAAATAATTGATACATACTCTGCAGTTTGTTTCAAATTATATATTATAATCAGCTCCAACTATGATTTAAACCTAACATTAGGATACACAATAACATTTAGCAGGGATAGACTCATGTATATCAGTGTTTCAATTATGTACAAAAATAGCAAACACAAAAACTCTCTTTCACCAGACTAATAATACGTCTACATTTCTTACACAACATCACTATCCAATCTTTGCAAAAGAAAATGCATAAAAAGCAGTCAACAAACAAACTGTTTCAAAACATCATTATTTATAGAAAAAGCCTTTGTTGTGGACAAAAACCCAGCAGGTGAGATGGTTACCAAAACATCAAAACTTTTCCCCTAGTTTTAAAGAGGGTAGATATAAGGTAACTATATATTTTCAGTTATATATCGAATTATGTTTTAACGATTGATAACTAAGTTAAATTTACTCAACTGACTTTGTCACGAGTGAAAATGTCAATTGTGGACAATACGAGTGAAATATTATTCTGTATGTTATTGATTGTTTTAATGTTCATGCATTTTAACACTTATAACCATTCGGTTAAAACAGTGTTCATTTCACTTTTTTTCCTTTAAACAACTGTTAGGCATGAACAAAATTAGTTTAAAAACCGATTGGATTGCATTTTAACCGCGGTTATTTGTATTATTATAAAACATTTTCAAATCATTGTGGTTACCAGCCACACATCATTGAGTTTACCCTGATATTTGTAATAAAGACATATATTGCTTGTTGCAAATTAAAGAGCAAATTGTGTATTAAACAAACTAGTCTATAATACTGCAATGCCATGTTGATTCATTTCTTGAGTTTTATTTGTATCGTTATATAAAAATGTTTTGAAACCGTTCATCGTTTACCAACACTGTTAAACGTAAGAATTCTTCATTGTTTGGTAGAAAGAATGCAACGCATGTTAAGTGAGTTTCACTATTACTTCCCCCTCTCACATTTAGATGTTTCTTCCTCACATTTAGACGTTTCTTCGTCGCATTTAGACTTTTGTCTGAGTTGCCTATTCAGTACTGTCGGGACTTTGGTAGACTGTTATAAACATTGCTCATTTTTTCTTACAATGGACTAGTCGAGGCACAGGCATACACCCTAGGAACAAACCAGTTTTTATCTAAGCCACTAGATATGTTATCGTGTATACTACATGTAATTATTCTTATTTAATTCATGCTCGAGTACGTTCTTGCAACAAACAGTTCTGAGCAATAAGGAGGGAAACAGATTCTTGTAAAATTACAAATTTCCGTTGAAATGGCTCCGAAGTCACACCTGATAGACATCCATGGACTACAAGACGTATGAGCTATTCACTGCGCAACGTCAATATCTTTCTTATATTAATTATAAATCTCAACACTTTGTATCCGAGATTCAATGATAAAGATAATAGTTTGTCTTAGACAAACTCCAGGATATTTTATGATTATGTGACTAGATGTGTAAAGATGGTTATTATGCACTGCCCTTCCTCTCCCTGCCATCTATCTTCACACCTAGTTTCATTTCAATCTCTTTAGTACTTTCCAAGATATGGCCCGGACAGTCATCCGTTATGAAAAATGGTTACGGGGAGATAACTCAATAAATATACATGGTAGGAGTATGGTTCTTGGGTTATTCCCTACCCCTAATCGTCACCTATAAATAAACCAAGTTTCAATTAAATACCACAAGTAGTTTTAAAGTTATTCGCCGGACAAGGTACCGGACGCACGGACGGACGGATGGACAAAGCGGCAACTCTATGCTTTCCCTTTGGGCAGCATAAAAAATCAAACGATATAACCACTACTGTTCTTAAATTAAATATAAATCTCAACATTAAGACATTTCTTATCCGAGATGAAATGCTAACGATAAGAATCCGCCCAGACAAACTCGGGGTTTCTTTATTATAATGCGACCATATGTGTATAGAAATGTTTACAAGAAACAACAATAGCCATAAATACAACTGAATAATATAACAAAGAAATGACTTAAAGGCGTTTTCGGAAGTTTTCTTTGCGCATCCTATGGCGCAGGTGTTCCGAAGCCTCAAAACATAGGGATTGCGAGTTTGAATCATACCGACTTTTTTTTTTTAATTTACCTAGATTTAAAAATCAATTAAATAGTTGTTAAAACATGATGCAACAAACATAGTTGAGGATTTTTGAGCACTGTTAAATTTTGGTGATTTTAGGCAAATCATTTTGTATTTCGGGCTTTCTACATGACAATCTATTGAATATATAATAAAACGTAGTACGATGACATGTACTTATTTTGGCTTTTTTTAGATTAACACTATTTATACCTTTCTTCATCTATCGAACAGTTCTTTTTTACATTTGTAGAATGTACACCTTTGATAAATATTTTGGGTTCGAAATCGTGAACACAGCAACACAGTCGATTATTTTTTTCATCAACAAATTTAGCACATTTTGTGTAAACCTTTTATGCAATGTCATCCTATTAATGCACACAACTTACAGACCTAGCATTTCTAGTGTTTTGTTTCAACTTAAAGACTTGATAAGTGAAAATATGAAAAAAATGTTGGCAAAGGTGGATATCGTTTTTGAAAAAACGAGCACGGTGACCTACTGTTTTAATTAGCTTGTTGAATTCAGCATTAAATTCCCAGAAATATATGTAAATATTTACAAATATATCAAAGATAAACAAAAAGGTAACGTTAAAAGTTTATTGCTACTTTTTTGCAACTATTATGTCCATGAAAAAGCAAACTATAGAAGGCAAGCCATTTTTGTAAAGCATGGGACAATCATATAAGTTAGAATGGATTTATTAAAAACTGATTAACTATAATTAATTTATTCGAACACATTTGACTCGAGCACATACTATCAATTTCAGCGACATGCCCTTTTTCCGAATTAATTTCCACCTTAAATGTTCTGATGTGACCAAGGCAGTTTGGCTCAATCAATCGATATGACCTATACAAACACAATTATATTAATAATAAAAAAAACATTTCATGAAACGATCAAGTCATTTATAAGTCTACTCATATTTGAGACAAGAAACAGGAACGAAATAAGTTTTATTTTGATTTCACAGAACGGCAACAATCTTTTTTAAACGATGTACAAAAAAGGCAAACAACTGTAAATTTACGACGCTATAGCCTGTTTAAGATTATTCCAGAATAGCGTTTCCCCTTGTTCATCTTGCGTATGTTCAATGTAGGAATTACTTTGTATCCATTCCATCATCTCTAGAGGCATGTTTTCTGTTTTGACATCTTCCAGCATTACAACAACGATGTGATTACTGTCATCCCTGGAATATATATTCTCCATTCTTGCCATATTAAACTCATAAACGCACCATTTCTTTCTCATAAATACATTGGAAAGAACTATCACAGTTTTGCGGCTATTCCGTATCGCGTCTATAATATTGTCAGAGATTGGCTTGCCAGGGATGAAATCCCGCTCATGTACGCATAATTTCATACAATGAAGTTCTTCTAAAGTTGGTATTATTCTGTCAGTTACAAACGAAAGGTCTTCCTCAGCGTAGGATATAAACGCGTCGTAAGTATATTCTACAGTGTTTGGTCGCTCAGAAAGTCTTGCGTAGCCTAGAAAACCAACTTTAGACATGTATAGAAAGTACCTAATCTTCCATCTATTCCTGTAAACGACGCCGACAATAACTACCGACAAGAACACAGCCAAGCCGATCGAGCAAATCACAATGAGTAGAGTATACGACCGACAACTGCTTTCAAATTTGTTGAACGTTGCTTTGCTAAGAATCACATTTGGATTGAATGTGAGATTTCTGTAACCAATCATATGTTCACTATTGTCGTATATCCATCGTATAAACTCACTGTGAGCACAATCAAATCTTAGCGGATTTCCTCTCAAGTCAACGCCGAAACTAGAATTCTGGTGCTGAAGATTTCTGACCAAGTTATTCATTAATTCAGAAGAGAGCCATCCGAAAAAGTTACTGCTCAAACCAAGATATGCCAAACTGTTTAACGGTTGTACATTTAGTTCGAAGTATTTCAGTTTGTTATTTTTTAGATATAAACCCGTTAGATTCCGCAGAGGTGTGAACGTTTCACGGAAAAAAGAGGTTATCTTGTTTTCTTCTAGATGAAGGTACTTTAACGATGCAAGTTTCCAAAACACCTTTTCACTCGGTTGTTGGGTAAAGAAGGGACCAAGATAATTATCAGATAAGTCTAAATGTTCCACCGAAATAAACTCATCAAAGAAATTAGGGCCAATATAGTGGCAGTAATTCCTAGAAAACACTAATTTCCTGGCTCTTGGAAAAGGTCCAATTGGTCCATTAAGCCGGTGAAAGATATTTCCATCTAAGTCTACATTCTCGAGAGAGTTGTTCTTTGTCCTAATATTAATTGCATCGAGTCCGTAGTTCATGTTACAGTCCCTGAAACTAATGTCTACAAGATTGGTAGGAAAAGTTGGATTGAAAATCAACGAGAAGTTGTCTCTGTGTATATATGGGCACTCACAGGTTTTGAGTGACCTGAGATATTCTGTTGTCGTGAAAGGACAGCTCATATGAGAAGGGTCATCATTTCCAGGGCCATCAGAGAAATATACGTCGCCTAAATATGACATTGGACTATGATAATGACTCTGACGATTTCCTTTAATAGACGTCAGATTTGACATACATCCAAGCTGTGATAAGTATGGTCCAAAAGATGGCTGATTATCGTCGCACTCAATACTGTTGAGAGACTTTGGCAGCAACAGTAGCACATTTGTGTCAAACATGACAATTCTATTGCCGTTAAACGAGAGGTGGTTGATAGAGGTATTGTGCATAAAGCACATGTGGCTTAACCGTATAACAGTCCCCACTCCGAATGTTGGATACACGTAGGAATAGTTCAAAACACGAATGTCAGTAAACTGGAGTCCATACGTGAATATCCCTAATTGACTGAACCCCAGTCTCATGTTATACGACATGTCCAGGTTATGCAGATGTGTCAGACTCTGGAAAGCCCCAGCTGTCAGATTCTGAAGATTGCAAGATGATATATTAAGTGTTCTTACACTAAGCAGATTAGCAAATGTTGAGTCTATGATATTTGAAATATTGCAATACGTGAACAGTCCCTTTCCCGAGAGAGATACGCTTGAGATACCCATGGTTCTGTATTCAGGCCCAAAATCATCTTGTATTCCATCCATGTATAGTTCGTCAAGCTCCTTTAGTTCTGACAAATCTGGGTACCTCAGAGATTCATCCCATGGTTTATCCAGGACATTTCCACCGAGATACAAACTCTTTATAGAAGTAGGCAAAACATTTGGGTTGAAACTCCCATTACCAATGTAAACTTCTAAATTATTGGCACTTAGATCTAAACGTTGCAATCTGGTAAAGGAGCGGAATGTTGTTGTTGGTAACGTGACTATTTGGTTATAATGTAAATCTAGCTCAACCAAATTCTCACAACCCTTTAAATCGTCTTCGTTGATTCGTCCAAAGTTGTTGGAACCCGCCTTTAAGATGGTGACATTTAAAGCTCCAACTGTCCTGCAAACGTCTCTGATGCGTACATGTTTTGCGGTGCAATCCATGGTTGTGTCGTTTACCTTGTTCTCAAAACAACAGAAGCAAGCAGTAGCAAGACACATTTGTGTATAACCCACTTCAACCGAAGATACAGTAAAGCTCGGAGTTGATATCGTTTGTATCCTATAGATCGTTGCATTACAGTTATGTATCACGAAGGCGAACAACAAAAGTATCGCATTAGCGCCAACTATTTTAAACATCTCGCAAGTCACTTTTTTTGAAAATGAATCGATAGTTACTAGACCAAATACATCAAATCAAATCGCACTTATTTTACATGGATGTTTGTATGTACGGTATGTCAACACACGAGGGGATATACAACATTGACAGCAAATTTACTCACACGTTTCATTAATAATAATCCTGCAGTATTAAACACAATATTATGCCACCTGTTCTGTAGATGATGTACTTCAACGAGTGTTCACCTAGTAATCATATCAAGTCTTGCTTAAAGCATCACTTTAGTCCTTTCACATTGGTAAAGATCTTTTCCTAAGATTAAAATCAAGGGTCAAATGCCCACTAATGAGGAAGGCTTTTAATAATCAGCTGTGTTCAATTATACATCCGTTAAATGTGTATGTTTAGCTGTGCTGATTTTTCATTTCGAGTTAATATAAAATACATTCATCAAATCCGGACACACTTAAATTTATTATCTAACTATTGCAGGAAATAGGTGCTTGGTATTCATCTGCGTTACATGACCCACTATTGTTATAGCTCTTCCTGATAAATAAACTTCTCACATTTGAAAAAAAAGAATATGTATACATGTTCATGTCTTAAGTGTCTCAACATGACGTCATGATATCAAGTCAATGTTTTAAGAAAGCATAATAACAACACTTGAGAAGAGCAGACGAATTAAAGGGGGGGACACTCTAGATCAGCTTGAATCAGACCATGTCAACGAATCTATGTTATTGCGTAAGATACACCCTGGCTCAAAAACTGTTACACATCTTGTAGATACACAACGTATAATATAGCTATTTAATTCAATATAATAATGAACAAAGCGATGATCTAGAAATCAAACATTTTGTTTTATTAATTCTGGGTAGATTCCTGTTTACTGTTTTCTTCAAATGTGTATACTTTGTCATCTACTAACTGCTGGTAAAAGACATAGTTAGTTATTCATATACAAGTTTACTTTGATATGAAACATACCTTTTAAAATGATAATTTATTTGAATGTATCCTTTAGATTCTTTTGGTGGGTTGTTTTTTAGGTATTGAATATAAACATTCTGTTAGTGTGCGAACTATAACCCGAGATGACTTGAAGGGCTGGAATGAACTTGTGAATAATATAGTCGAATACATTTGGATAACCGTTTTGCTTGAACAACTCTAATATAGAATGTCCTAACCATAGATAACAGTAAGCAAATGATACTGTTTATTTTCAGTTGATACCTATTGCTGTAAACAGTTTATATGCAATGCGTTATTGTCTGATATGCAATACATGACAGCTAGTTGTCTGGCCTTTCAATTGTATATCCAGCCAGAACATTGCGAAACAATTCATCAGTTGTATTTGTTAGAACAACACAGTGAAATATTTACAATTTGGTAATATTTTTTAGGATTAACGTTGAGGGTACAATCCTTGATTAATTAATCCAGCACTGAAATATTATTCTTTACTTAACTATATTGGAACATGAATGCCATATATTCTATTTTCGAGTTTATGTACACTATTTCGTGAATAACCGTGCATCTTTAATTTGAAGTTTATATCGATTGACTATCATCCTAACTTAAGCTTAACTGCCATTAACTTAAATATCATCTTAACCCCCCGTACGATAATGTGTATCGCAATTATATATTAAGTGCTCCTCAAATGTGTACTTGACAATGTAATGTGTCTGGGTACTCATCAAGCGTGAGTGTACAAATGATGATATACGATCTGAAACATATTATTTATAGCTCAAGCTCTATTTGACCAACTGTTTACCGACATGCATTTCAGTTGGTGAAAACTAGTTTAAGTATGTCCGTGTAAACATATTGGAAACATTTTGCAGTGCACCAACGTTAGACACTATGTCGATCAGTAAAATATCAGTTTATACGGCTATTAGTATGATGTCACATGCTGAATAAAAGTATCGAGTCAAACACATATGTACGTTGCTTTATAATGCATATAAGATTTACTGAAGGGTAAATTAACTGTTAGACGAGAGGGTCTTTGTTTGAAACTGTCCTTGTCTAAAGCAAACATGATGATTAATGCTAATTACACTAACATAACCTCACAGGAAGTTGGTCATCAAACGTTTGTAAGTTAATTAGGTTATAATATGAAAACAAGGGTTGTAACTCCTTTAACTACAAACATGCAATTTACTATACTGTGGTCTCCCCTCGTAAGCAGGATATTACTGTACTGTAAGGAACGTAAGGGAAATAACTCTGCGTGGAATTTGACAAGCATGTATATACGTGTAGCTCGTAATCAGCCTAATTCCTACAGCAGCAGTAAAAAACAATAACAACATCACCATCGTCGTCTACGCCATAAACCACAGTTTCGAACAGCATCGTCATCATAACAACACATATAGCAACACACATCAACACTAACGCTGATTCTTAAAACTGTTCAACATTATAATACCCCCCCCCCCCCCC
>ENA-OREC01000327-OREC01000327.1-marine-metagenome-genome-assembly--contig:-NODE-327-length-17137-cov-13.779015_pt1 | contig 17137 bp, 8 predicted proteins | sample MGYA00248626_ERZ508543 | MGnify/ENA primary metagenome ERZ508543 (study PRJEB26211, sample SAMN05518279) | marine metagenome | isolation source: Puget Sound, Washington, USA | host: Bankia setacea...
TGGAAATGAAATTCTATGCGTATTTGGCATTTTAAATTGCGTAATATACGCAGATACGCTGCTTATCTGGGGCACTGATTTCAAGTTCTAGTTTTCGTGTACTTACATTATAGATCTATCTATGTCAGTACACTGCGACTCCATTATAACGCGGTCTCTGCGTGGCTCCCAAATATTTTCCCAGTATACTATGTGTGAAATGTCAGCAGACGATTTTGGTATACACGATGCAAGCTGTGAAAATCATACTCCCTGTGTATTTCCCAGCCAAGTTTGACACCAGTTAATCTTCCCCCGAGGCGGTGTCAACGGGTCACTCAATAAACAATGCTTACGTAATCGGGAATCATGTGTAATTGAAAGACGATTGAGCAACTTTTGTTTACACAATAAAACCGCGGCAGCACATGGAAAATGTGATAATGATGGTTAACAATGCAGGTGATGTCTTTAAACGTTGCATCAGCACTAAAAGAAAACACAAGCTTTACAGCGTGTAAAGATCAAAGCGAAAGCCCGCATGTTATATTTCATATCAATGCTATTTTATACGATTTATGAAATAAATACAGTAAATCAATTGCAACTAAATTATTCTAACCAACATACACCTATTGACACTGCCATTTATGAAAAGTTTGTGTGTTATAACAATAAAACTAAATACACTGACTGATGTCCTATACCAAATTACGGTGGGCGGGGCATTTGTTTACGTATGTGAAAACCCGTTTAAAGAGGTTGCGTTAAAGATTTTGAACAACGGTCACATGTTTGTAACATGGTCCGTTATAATGCGTTTTTTCCTGTGGACCCCGACTACCGCATTATAATGGAGTCGCAGTGTATGTGTATAGAGAACAATGTTGTTTGTAGTTAGACTGTTGTTTGTTTCAGAAATGATACTCATTGTTAATTATAACTTAAGTACATTCAAGTATCTATTCATCAGAAAAAATAATGATTATGTAGCTTTTTTATCACCACAGAATAGGGGAGAGACTCACACCTAGGAGTTGTCCTAAAGTTTTGAAGTAAGGTGCAGTAACATAGACTCTACAAACCACACCGAAGGCTGACAGATGCATGTGGCTGTCTGCGCATGGGCAATGTTAAACCTCTGATCAAACACTACCACATTTAGTATTCCTTACTATAGAAACGTGTTTATTATTTTAAAAGTTCTGTTTGCATTTGAGACAAAGCTTCAGATGCCATCCTTGTTTCAGGTTGTATACCTCTCCCCGACCTCCAACCTCCCAACAAAATTCTTTATCTCCTTATAAATGGGTGAGAAGAGACTTTGATCATCCCAGCCCAGAAGTTCAGTCAACACGGAAATTTCTCAAATATAAATTAGATGAAGTAGCTAGAAGTAAGTTGTATATTTACTGTTAACATTCTCGTCTCTTATTTGTATAAATCGTTTATCAATTGGACATCACAACTCGTATTCGCTTCAGACATATATGCAACACTATTTTTCTTACTTAAGTCATAAATAGATTTAATTCCGACTTTTCAAACTGTACAAGTAATTAAATATTAATGATCCAAAAATAAGAGTATGGAAAATATGAGTGAAAGAAGATTTGACAGTTTTACTTTGGGTTTCTGTGTAAATCAAAGAAGAAGAAAACTGATCAATAAATAACTGAATTTTAAAAAATATATATTTGGTTTTATTTTCCAGTGAGTCGAAGTTCTAGTACCCCTGTGTTCCAAGAAACTTTATCAACTCCTGAGCCTAGCAATGTTCCCACCATGAGCTTGTCAGCGGACAGTACACCACAGCCTCGAATTATGAAACCTATGGCTAGACCAGGGCTACAATTTAACTCTAGTTTACAAGGTAAGTCCAAGAACATGGAAGTTTTAATTACTATTGTTGTGGTGGAAAATATGAGACATTGTAACATTCTTGGAGTCATTGTTGTCAATTGATATTATTAGAAGAACCAAGTTTTAAAACACTAACTAGTACCTCAGCTATTAAGTTGATATTAATAACAAATAAATATTCTTCTCGCCATTGTTGTCAAATCAATACTTTATTTTAGTCAATGACTCATTTTAGGAATGATAAACATCACAAGGATTACATGCCAGTTAAGCTCAGTCATTTATATAAACAGAAGAAAAAACGAAATGTGTTTAAATATCTATAGGTAAAAACAAAAATTCAGAAAAATGACAAATGAAATGTTCAAGAACAAAACACACACAAAAACTATTGGTTATTATATTTCACTCCCTTTATGATAAGTTGATATATCTTGTTCCTATTCAAACAAAGATTTCGTGGCACAAGAGAATAACCTTCAGACGACATTGAAAACGGCTCTGGAAGGTAAAATATAACAACTAAACATGGGCTATAGGTACATGTATATATATCTCTCAGTAGTTCTTTGAAACCTGCAGAGTTTGTATTATTATTTTACCCCTGCAAACAAAGTTTTGAGGGTATATCGGAACCACCCTGTCTGTCTATATGTCTCGCAAGCACAACTGCTCCTAAACAGATGAACCGATAATGATGGAACTTAACAGTCATAGTATAAACCCTGAGGGTGTGCATGAAGGGGGATCATCCTGGTCCAAAATAATTCATGGGAGATAATTGTTTGTGTTGGAAGGAGGGTATCTTTTGTTATTTGACTCACATTTCTAGTTGTCTCAGTTTGTCAATAGAATCATATAGGCTGACAGATCATTGTAAGCTCACACTTTGATAGTACATAATAACAACATTCTGTAGAAGATCATTTCTTATATTCAGCTTCAGATTTATTAAAAAACGAGAGTCTGTTCCAAGCAATAAAGCTGTTTTACTGCAGTGAACACTGACACCATTTTATTGATTACATTCATATATAAATACAGCTAGATAGTTGTTTTTCATAATCAATCAGTGTTGTTACAGTTTGTCTAGTGACCATATGTCAGATAACCCTTATCTTAAAACTTCACTAGAAATCTTGAACTCTATCTTAAAACTTTACTAGAAATCTTGAACTCTATTATAAAACTTTATTAGAATATTGAACTCTATCTTAAACTTAACTAGAAATTTTGAACTCTACCACAAATCTTGACTTTGAAATATAGAGCTCTACCATAAATCTTGACTTTGACTTCTTCTTTTTCAAGCAGGTAATAGAATAAACACTGGAACATTTACACGACCTAAGAAAGCCAAAGACAAGCCTTCCCCTACTGACAGCGGGAGAGACACACCAGACGCACCTGTCCATCATCCAAATGTGGCGGACATAGAAAACCTCGCTAAACTACAGGAGGAAAGTTTACGACAGAGTATTGCACAGACTTCTCCACGCAGAGGTTAGTATGTATAATGATTAAACTAAAACAGTCTTTATAGACAAGTGAGCTGGTACAACTAGTTGTGTTGTATAATCTATGTTGTTATACAAAAGAAATTCATTAAAACAACGAAAAAGGTGCAAATTAATAAATTTTGACCCTTTTTCTGTTTGAGGTATTCTAAACACTTAAAAGGTAACTTGCTTGAAATGAAGAAATCTAGCATAGAATCTAATTATTCAAATAACACAATCATGAATATGCATTAAACTTACTAATTGAAATTGAATATAGACTTATATACTCTCAGTACTTTCTGTTTAATTTATTATTTACTTATAAACAATTAAATTTGATATATATATATATAAAATGTTATGCTAGATATATTTCTGGTATTAGGGATGTTTTTGCATGCATATATATAATCATAATTTTATCAAAGTTCTTAATGAAAAGTGTCAACTGAAATACATTCAAGCTAGTTTGAATATGTATACAAGTACATGTACTACCAGCTAACTTGAATATGTTAAAGTCAAATATGTTAAGTTCAACTAGAAAGTAGAATAAGAAGAGAACAGAAGTTTACTTTAACATTAAGCATACATAGCTCATGGTCAGCGCTGCTTTGGACAATCTGAAAAATACCAGGTGGAAAATGTTTTGTAAATGTTTCACCGTTCATGTTGGTTATATACTGATACAGATGTCCCTCATGGATATTAAATAAGTTGTTGATTGGTTTCTATGGTAATGAATCACAATCACTCTATGAATCACCGTACCTCCTTAACATCAAGTGATTATTATTATGGAAGTATCATATGCAGATAACTTCAATTGTCCTGTCTATATACTACATGTCTATATCTTAATTGTTAAACTTAGCAGTCTAGTAGTTAAACTATTTTAATGGCTTTCTTGTTTAATGATACTGTTCTCTTGAATTTTCTATTCATTCTACATGTAGCACAGTAACTGTTGTGTGTTTGTTTTTTCATCTTTATAAAGTATATAACATTTTCATATACATATGTATAACACTACGTTTTTCTTCAATATTCAAATGTCTCTCTATGCACACATGGTTACGTCTTTATCTTTTAATCTTGTCTTTTTAACTCATTTAGTCAAAAGTAGATATGCTTATGTTTATTTTGTGTTGGATTTTTTTTTTTCATTTAGAAAGTCAGTGTTAGCAATTATATCTGTACAAATTAAAAAGTGGCATCTGTTCTTACAAACATTTTAAGGGTTTCTTCCAACAGTGAGTAGGTATTTTTCTATGTAAATGTATATCTTGACTGTTTCCGTGTGTATACTCATTAGCCAGAATTTACATATAAAGAATCAAATGTAACCCTATACTGGAAGTGAGTGAAGCTGCCTAGATAATTGAGAACAAAAATATGACTAAACAAATAAGTAATATTTCACATAGATTCGTCATCTATCAACTTAGGTTTGCACAATGTTCAGTTACAACGTTTTCATACAAAATGAGCAATTTGACCTTTAGTAAATTCTTCTTTGTGTGAAAAAATATCCGTTAAAACTATTTCACCATAAGATTGAGTTTTCACATTTCCGTTACACCTGGCAACGTATTCATTTAAAAAATCAACTGTAACCATGTTGTAAGTGAAAAACCAATATGATTATGCATTAGCTCCATTTATTTATTTGTACGTCATTTTACAACCTAAATTTTTATACTGACTGCTTCCATAATTGCAAACATTTCAGTTTTCAATTGCAAACATGTGAAACCGTCAGTGGTGCCTATGTGTGGGAACAAAATATTCGTTAGTTACATTTCACCATGTATAGGTATTTTCACATTTTGAGTTTTTTACCTCGACTGTTTCCATACTTGTTTATATTACTGTTACATCAGGTTTTCGCTCTCGGCCTCTCCCCAATATGAGCACCTCTCAATCTCAAAATGATAACGCGAGTCAGTCGTCAGCTGATTCTAATAGATCGAGTCCTGTACGGTATGAGGGTAAGTGATCTGTTGTCTGCATGGTAAACGAGCATGTATGTCCACTGTTCTAGTCCTAACAACAAACTGTTCATCTCGCCTCACACTCACACAATGAAGCTTGTTTACAGTGCATGAAATGTTTTGGTTTTGCCGATGAGTGGGGGCTTATTTGACATCTTCCATAAGGCCCTCAATCCATTTTGTGAAATCACGCTCAAATCCCTTCCTGGTACCAACCAGTACTAAGCAATAAGGGTAAAGTTTCTTGCTCAAGGATACAACAGGGGTCTTTGATGGGGCATGAACCCACAAACGACACATTACAAGTCTGACGCGCAACCCACTGTGCAAGCCCCTAAATAAAGATGCCAAGACGAGTTGTACGAGTGATTAGCCAGGAAAACACATGAAAGAAGGGGAAAAATTAGATCACAAGCAGATCAACAAAGTCGACATTTTTTGGGGCTACACATGGAAGAATAGTACAGTGCAGGTAGCCCAGAAGGTGTGGCATGTTGTTCAAGCAGTATTAATAAGAAAACACAAGTATAACATTCAGGAGCAACAAATGGAAGAATACTGAAAATGTGGATCAAAAACTTGTTAAGTATGTCCCCCACCAAAAAAGTGCTAAGTTGTACCTCTGTTTGTGTACTATGCATCTGTCCGTCTGTCCATCTGTCTGTGTACATCTGACTACTTTGGGGACATTAGTGGCCTATGGGTGTATTTAAGCTCTAAGTTTAAGTTCAGTAGAAACTAATATCACGCTTTAGGTACAGGAATCAAAATAGTTACATTAATTATAGCTAGATTTAGCTGTTTGTGACAGTTCTTGAAGTCGGCACTGTCTAGGTCTAGACTTGTCCTGATGACTTCAGTTAATGTTATAAAGTTTCACAAATTCAAGCTCTTTATTATCCTGTTGCAGTCCAAAAAAAATCCAAACAATAAATCTGCAACAATTACTGCACTAGAGACATGGAGTTTGACAATGGACAAATTGTTAACAAGTGCTAACCTTGTGACCACACTGCAGTATAACCATGGGTTTTGTTGATATGTAAGCTTTTAAGTGCACAGATTGTTGCTTGTATTATGTGCTTTGCTTCTGTCTTTAAACATGTGTACATATTATAAACTGTATCCAGAATAAACAGCTTCATGGCAGGGTTAATAATGCAGCTTCTTACACAGACGACAAAAGAAAATATACTTTTACTGGTCCGAAAAAATATTTTGTTATTTACCTATTGTGAACATTTTACTATTTTTATTTGATTGACACATTTTTTAACCAGTCATGTCCAAAGAACCGGTGTCGTCTGCATTTACTGTTTTTATAGGACTCTGAATTATTCATTAATAACGGCAAATTAAGTCGTAACTGTTTGTGAGATTTTGATATAGGAGTCAGTCTTTTTTTGTGACAGTACATGTGTTACAATGTATAATACTCTGATGAAAGGAACATGTGATTTGTACAGTGATGAAAATAAACATGTCTACTGTACAGAATTGACATTTAATTCAACAACAGTGCTTACAGAGCATTCACTTGCACCTTTGTATGCTTTTTCTGGAAAGAAATAATTACAATCAAAGATGTATAGTACCTTATATCATCTAGGAGACACATCTATAAAAGCACCATGTACGTTAGATTTCCATAGTACATGTATCACAGTACACACAATACAGTATTAGTCTGGAAATCTCGATGACATGTCATTCTAAAAGGCAGTTATAAATGTTATCAATATCAGTATTATTTACAAATTGTAGACCAGCAATCATTAGTTTATACAATTTTATTTTAGTTCCATTGTGAATCGAACCAGTAATCATTTAATTCTTAGTTGGTGTAATACTGCAAATTTACTGGTTCGATAAATACATTTTGTTCACTGCCTATTGTAAAATTTCTGATATTTTTACGTGATCAACTCTTTCTTTTTTACTAGTCGTGGCCAAAGTTCCGGTACTTGCTTCTTTCACATATACTACATTATTTGTGAAGACATTAAATTATTGTGTGTTGTTAGTTTATAAATTGTGACCAGTTGTATCTATACATGTAGTATTTTAAATATTCTTATTCTGAAGTTGCTTTTATTCTTTTTATTGTGTTGTATGATTTATTGTTGCATTGTATGATTTATTGTTGCATTATATGATATATTAATCCTATTTTCTTTCAGCATGCCCATATTTCTCTTCTATCTTTTTCTACGCCGTTGTAAACATCTTATTTTTACACTTTTCTCTAAGTTTGATTTACTTTGGTCATGAATTATGGAGTGTTCTTTCTACTGATTAATTGCTCTTATAATCTTGTACAAACTGTATTAAAAAAAAAAAACTTTTAATAAGACTCTCATTTGAATCAACATATGTGGTCTTAATAGTGAATGATGCTACATTGTACTTGTGGTACTCCTTTACATAGGAACTGGTTTGTGGTTGAAAAAAAGCTGTCATTAAATGTTGTGATAATTGGCACATGGGTCAAGATAGAAATTGTCATCGAAAATCATGTTTGTTAAATTGTTAGTCCTCATTATTATAAATTTCAAGCGCTATCCAAGTACATATTGCTTAATGCAAGGTAGATGTTTCATTTGGAGCTACATTTAAAATGGGAAAAATATTTACCTCAAAATTCGACTCACAACCTTTAAATGAACAGTGTTCCTTGACCTGTTGTACAATGATTGGCTTAACTTCTCCAATTTCACTTTTTTCTTCAAAGTTACTACTAAATTATCTATATCTACTGTACGTATTGTAGTAAATGAACATATTTTCTCCAGTTTCATTATTTCATCAAATTACAGGTAGCTTGTATACACTGTTAGTATTTATATAGATTAAACAGGGCAGTAGTGTTCCTTTTACGATGGTAACATTTATTTCTAGGATTTCCCTGTTTTTTCTTCCATGTAACTAACCTATATCTCATTTTATGTTTGTATTGTTGTAGATGAACAGGGTAGACGAGGCAGTAGTAACTCTGTGGGTTCAGACTACAGCAGTCCACCTGACAGTCCCCATGGTAACTACCCACACAACCCACAACTTCAACCTGGTTAGTATTAGTGCAGGGGGGATGTAAGAGGGCTGTATCTGCTTCGTTATTGAATACCACTTACAAGCCTTTTGCTTTCACCCCTCGAATTACAGCTGAGAAAGTTGCTGATATTAGTGAATGCCAAAGGGCTCATCTGCTTCGTTATTTAATAGCACTTAAAACTTATTTGCCTTCAACCCTAGAATTTTGATCAATGACTACACTGTATATACTTTTACGTTTTCTACCTGTCAATTGAATATATGACACCGTATTGCTCAATGGATCTCGTTCATATTCTGTGGCTGTCGAACAAAATGAAGTAAAACCTTTAATACACAGTCATAAACCCTCAGAAATCTTTTATACCAAAAATAGCTGATATTGTTTTACCATAAGAAAAAATAGAACAGGGCAAAAAATCTAGACAATCCTTTATTACAATACATGCCAGTACTTGAATAGTCTGGTCCAATACACATTTTATACATTCTGACATCTTCATTTAGGTCACACAACTTGTACAGAAGTCATTCACATGCTTATAAATCATGTATTTTGTTTTAAATATGCTCAGCTCAGGGGCATAATAGAGTGATGGCACAATATCATGCATATGCAAAACTCTATTGATGCTGAAAACAGTGTACATAAATGTTAGATCTACATCGCTTCTGATCAGTTATAGGGTCATCAAATATGCATGAATAGAAATGATGTTAGTAGCTTTGTTTGGTTTCATAGATTAACTGACACCTTCAGATTCTGCATGAGTAAACAATAGCTCACAAATACAGACTGTTTATTACAATGATAATTAGGCCTTTTTTTGGACTGGTGACAAATGATGTTTGTTACCCGCCACAGACGAAGTTTTTTAGGAAGTAATTAGGAATTGCCCTGTCTGTACATTTCTTGTAAGCGCGAAGCCTTCAACATGGATGAACTGATATGGGTGAAACTTGACACAGGTGCAGTATAAAGACCTAATGATGTGCATGAAAGTAGATAATCCCAGGCCAAACATTTTCAATGGAGATAAGTACTAAGTAGAAGTGTAGAACGGGGGATATGGTATACTTTGTGTTTTGACACAAACGTTCTAGTTAATTTAGGTACTGAACATGAGTATCTATGTATGCCTCAAGAGTTGAAACTGTAATCATGTGTCTTTCTAACACAATTATTGACCCATGTTTTGTTTTCAGGTACTGGTAATAATTTACGAGGGAGTTTGCCAAATGTGTCGAGACTTATACCCAGAGCTCAGCATCATAACAGTGATTCAAGTCTAGCAGATTACCAGCCAAACGATGAACAAAGCCATGATGAACAACCAAATAAATACAGCAGGTGGGTGGGGAATACCATTAGCGAAGACAATGATAATTTTAATATTTGCAGCAAGTTTATAAAATAATTAATCTTTCTTTACATTTTGTTACTTTCTTTGCCCACAACTTAGTGTAAATTGGATGTTATTTCTTTTACATTCATATAGTTTTTATGTAGGAAAACCATGGGAAGGTCAGCTTGATTACCACATGGGGAGCTTCTTAAAGTGGAGGTGAAATGATATATGACTATTTGTTACTATTGTTGAATTAATCACTTTGTTTTCTCTGTTGTTATTCACAGACTACCCCAAAGTCAGTTAGGGCGTCCCTCGTCTCCCAGTGTGAGTGGATTAAAGCAGCCCCAGGTGAGAGGTTCATCACCTGCTAGAAGTGGTCTACCTACCCCACGACGGTCTATACCCAGGCCTGGTAGTGCAGGGACACCCAGATCTGGTCTACCGGCCCCTAAAAGGTACACACAGTTCCTACTTAGTTGTAGTTTAATTTTAGGATTGAAATTCACTTCATCCATCAACATAGTTTGTTCTTATTGTAATGCTTGTTGAATATTAGAGAGGAGGGTGAAGCTAGCTCCGCATGCATAGTATGTTTCTATTGAGCCCACATTTAAATGTTTAAATGTATTTAAATGTTTCAATAGTTTGTATTTTATAGGAAATTGTTCCACAGAAAGTTTAATTTGTTGACCAGCTCATCTGATGGAAAAATAGGATAAACACTGCTTGTTAGATAGAAACACTGAGCTGACTGACACACAAACATTTAATTTAAAGTTTCTTCTCATTTGTAGTACTAATCTCTCATCAGAATAGTAGAAAAAGTGATTGTAACATGTCCTGCAAAACTCTATCAATTAAAAATCAGCATTTTCTTTTTAAATCATATACATGTTTCTATTGCCTGTTATCATTTATTTCAGAATATCTGGTTTACCGGGGCCAGGTTCTATGATGAGAAATGGTCAAAACGGTCAACCTAGATCGAGACTGGACAATAGCTGGAGGGAGGGGTGCTTTTAGTACATTGTAAACACTTCTGTTCAAACTTAACAATCTGAACAAAAAGCTGAATAAGTGTGTCATCTACTGCTTTTGTGTTAAACTAGTGTTGGAAAGTGTGACTTGTTCCTTCTCATGATGCCAGTAAATGTTGCGATGGTCTCTAGTGTTATTGATAGATAGACAAGAAACAACAACATCTGTGTCCAAAAAAGTATCCATGTCCTGGTGTGGGGTTACTAGTTACTTCTTGTGATGCAAGTTTATGTCGTGATTATTCTAGTGATGCTGTAAGAAAGGCAGGTTATAAGAATGCTGTAACTGTGAACATCATTCAGGCATTGAAACATTCACTTGTCCTATGGCCTGGACTAGTAGATGTTTGGAAATCTCTCATGCAATTTTCTAGTTTGTCCATGCTATGTAATGACTACTTCTACTAGGGTGAGTACATTATGACATTGTTTCGTGTCCTGGTGTTAGAAGAGTGGAGTGCAGAGATACACTTACTTACTAGTTGTGTCTATTATAAACACTGATTGGATTGAAGAAGAATGTGGAATACAAATCTTCACAACAGTTGGAAAAGATGTCAAAGATATGAGAAGAGACTTGCCAAGGAAGGATTTAGTTCATAGAAGAGGCACTTGTGGATTATTTTCATACCTGTTCATAGTAGACTTCTGGAACTTATATTTACTATAGATGTAGTAGTGAGATGTAATATTGACAAACCGATATAAGATACAAAGTAGTGTAACGGTACAATGTAATATTTTAAATACAATGTAATCGTTTCTTTTTTAAAGTTTGGATGCCTTTTCCTAAGAGTTTCCTAGGACTGATATCACAGGTATGATAAACTGGCCTATGGTATACAATAATTAGGAACAAAAACTACACCCTGATAAACCTCATGTCATGTCATATCTGAAATAAAAAAGTTGCCCAAAAACTGATTAAATAAACACTTGGTCCAGACAATCCTAGAATTTCAGACAAAAGTTGTTTGCTTAAAGATGTCAGAATTTCCAAACTTTATTAAAAGTCAGTTGTGTTGTTATGGAAATGATCCCTGTTTATTGGTATTGTAGCTTTCTTATGCATATCATGTCAGAAACTCTCAGCTCACATGTCAGAAACTCTCAGCTGACATGTCAGAAACTCTCAGCTCACATGTCAGAAACTCTCAAGAGAAAGTTTTATAGCTTTATACTCCAGGCTTAGTTTCTTTAGATCTCATCTTATGAAATAATATAATCTTGTATGCAAATTAAAAATGGATAGATTGATAGTTCTCTAAAATGAGGTAGAGTTAAGTGTGTTGAGAGTGGTTGAAGTTAAGAGTTGTGGACATGGCAAACATAGTTACAGCATGATTTATCTACTGTCTGAGAATTTGTTAACGTTGACAGTGATCGAAATTGAGATTTGTTTACACGGCAAACAGAGTTCTCTATGTTGTATGATAAGCTTACAGAATATGTTTGACTACACGCTACAGATTAAATTTACAGCCTAGCAAGCACACCAAATCTGTTATATTTTATGTGAAGGAGTCCATGATTTTTGTTGTTTCAATTTTCATTTATTTTTTCCTGCGTCCATTTGTTATTGTAAAAAGTTGATACAACACTATTAAGAAGATAATGCACTTTTTTCACTTTTTATCGTACTGCTTCTCACTTTTTAACATTTACATCTGTTAGTGCAATAGTGTGTTTATGTTTCATTTGTACACTGATGCTCACAGTTTAGTCATCTGCTCATGGCAATTAATCAAAACAATTCCCAAATCACGATGTTGATTATAAAGCTTGTCCATTGAAGCTAAGATAGTGTCAAGACTCAAGGTGTGACATTTGGACACATGGCTGTACAGAATGTCGAGAAAATCAATTGTTTTTGTTGCTGTTAAAAAAATATATGTTTCCCAAAATCGGGACACAAAAATTATCATAATCTCTGCTTATCAGTGGTATGGGTAACACAAACAATTACATTCAATGTTTCAACAGTGTGATCGGATAAGTGGAAACTGTGGGCTCTGAAAATAGACATGTATGTAACATTCTGGATCCCATATTAACCAGCGCATGTTCATCACTGGTAGCTTGTTGTTTCAATTCATCCATGAAATTCTGTGCCCCATCGAAACATAAAAAATATTTCACAGTTCTTTAAACATTGTCATATGTGTTGACATGATGCCCCAGTGCTTCAGTTTCATTTCCAAATCACACACTCGGCAATTCCCAAAGCAATATTCCATTCTATGATATCATGGCTGAGTGAGCATTCAAATTCAAGCCTTGTTGCTAATCAATTGTTTGCCCCACATTTCAAAGTTGTGCATATCGTAGGCTATTGTTATCATAAAACCACTGAGGCTTTCCATATACTTCATGTTGCAGAAGCTTGATATAGCTGTAACAATGGCAGTAAAGTGTATGTTTGTGCGTCCGTCTGCAGTAGTTTGTTCGGTACATAATTCAACATTGTCTAGCACAAAGGACAAACTTGACTTGACGGTGTGTTGCTACATGTACCTCTTAGGTTATAACCACACTAGACTTGACATTGTTCACCTTTTGGAAACATAAATCTAGTTTTAAGTTATATTATTCTTGTTTTTGGGCTTGGTGAAATGCAGCAAACTTATATATCAATGCTTTACTCTATACAAACTGTGGATTCATTCTTTTTTGTGAGCATGTGGTTCTCCTTAACAACAACATTCTCATGAAGGCTTTGATTGGTAGATTTCTTCATGAACGCTTTAATTGGTAGATTTCTTCATGAGCACTTAAATTGATAGATTTCTTCATGAACGCTTTAATTGGTAGATTTCTTCATGAACACTTAAATTGATAATTTATTCATAAACATTAAAATTGATAGATTTCATCATAAACAGTTATGGCATAACCTTTTGGAAGTAAAATTCATCAACATTTTAATTTGTGTTTTTGTTTATTCACAAAAAAGTAGTGACACGCGAAAAAGAACGGTTTTACAATAGCTACAGATGGAGTATATTATTGTGAAACATGTTGGATAGCCTGACAAGCTTATTCTGCCATATCATTTGTGTTTGGGTTGTCAACATTCCCTGTATAGAGTTTAGGTTGCCTGTCAATGAGTAAATGGTATAGTTTTTAGCTACATGTATGACGGCCAGTATAGACTGTTGACTGTAATGTTGATTTTTGGTTTTATTCTTTTACCTGTTAAGTTGATAGTTGGTTTGACATTTAAGTGTATGGTAATTGAACTGTTAACGATGTATTCAATAGCAGTATTGTAAGGAGTGAAAGGGTTCTTATTGCTATATCATTGAACTAAAACGTGTAATAGCAGTGAATTCAGCCTGTTCACACATTTTAGTTCAATGATTTTTTAAACTTTTGATGTATGTACGACATTGAGTTTATTTCATGCCAGTTAGTTCCGCGGATGTTCAAATTGTGCGAGTTCATAAGACTGTTACAATAGTGAGTACAAAAAGGGTAGTTTGAATGATCGTTGAATGAGTTTTTTTCTCAGTTATTTTTTCTGTTGTTTTTTTCTCAGTTTGCATGAAGGAGAGTTCTGATCAGTTCAGTTTTTATTTATTTTGCAGTTTTTATCAAGTTTTAAAAGCTTCAAGTTATGTTTCATTGATCTCGCTGCGCTACTTTCTGTAAGATTTAATTTTCCATTGTGTGAGTTTATTATCTAAGAATTTGGTCATTTTTTGGGTGTGCATAGGTGAAAACAAAAAGACTCTTAAGTGCTATTGAATTAAAGAAGCAGATAGAACCCTTTTGCTTTCACCCCTAAATTTTGGATTAACGTTTACAATGAATTAGCCAGTTACTGAGTTAGAAGTCTTTTGCATATTTGGTCCTAGAATAATTGTTTGTTTTATTCATTGTTTTTAATTCATTGTTATCCACGTACATTTTAATCATTCGTTGTACAGAATCAATGATTTGAACCTTGATCAAATACGCTCACTACTACCAAATGATTTATACGCAAGTTCTATAATTAACAGCTATCTTGTAGTCCATATGTTGAAGTCTTTAATACTTCCAGTGCTGCTTTTATCACTAGAACTTTGAAGTCAGGGTGATGAAAGTAACACATGTATATAACTCTTTTTGCTTCTTTATAATAAATAACTTTCACCTTTTAATACAGTCTTGCATTCACGTCTATGTATTTTAATCTTGATTGTTCCTTCACAGCAAATAAGTGTTAAGTGTGTACAGTTTGTTTCAACGTTGAAAAGATAGTAGTTTACCAGTACTATTTTTTTTACTAGAATATAACTTTCAAAGAGTACGAACTGGCGAGTGAATGTGAAAGGGTTCTATCTGCTTCTTTATATGATGACACTTAGAACCGTTTCGCACTCATCTGTCAAGTATAATTGTCTTAAAGACCCATGTATAAGAAAAACCTAGTCTTTTTTTAGTTTAATTTATGAAATTTATTATTTTACAGTTGCTATTGTTAGCCTGCGTGTGATTTAATCTCATTTACTTTATTTGATATTGTTTTATATTAAGAAGATATTGTATGCAAAACTTAGATAGGTAGATAACGCCATTTAGTTAGATAAAAGTCAATTAGATAGGTTTATAATTATAACATGTCTTCCAATGAGATGTTGAGCAAAACGTTGAACAAAAGTTTTATACTAAGATAACCTTGATGCTAAGACCACTTGGAGATTTAGACCACTTGGAGATTTAGACCACTGGTTTCTGGTTTCAATTGATTATATTGCTTCTTCTTGACCTCAAGATTAAGCACACACTTATAACATTATGACCTCTATGATTATAAGACTGTCTCTATATTTTTTAAGACCATATCAATTTCACTTTCAGAACCATTTCAACGACAGTATATCCAAAATGATTGCGTAACTTTGCGTTTAATGCAGGCCTGGTGCTTTTCGTAAAATGTATTAAGCAAGATTTACCAAGTCCCTTCTTAATTTAATGTAAGCAAGAAAACTTTAAATATGATAGAGTAAATGAATGTTTGAATTTTCAAGGTGGTCTTATTACTGAGTGGGTCTATATTAGGAGGTGTTTACTTGTTGTTGAAGTAGATAACACACAGTTATTTTCCTGTAGGATAAATATCAAAGTAGACCCTATGTATATGATTTGCTTTGTTGTTGTACTTTGTATAGGGCTTTAATTTATAATCAAGCATTTAGATATTTTAGTTAAATATTTGCCTTAATGCTGGTTTGTACTGTTTTATTTACAATTTGGGCTGATAGCAGATATATGTGAATTTGGCTAAACAAAGCTTAGATACATTTCTGTTTGTATGTATAAAAATGGCACAAAAATGAATAAATTGTTATAGTTGGGTTTCCAATGTTACGTAACTTCCGCCCTGAAGTATAGGTAAAGGAATTGTAACCGATAGCAACAAGTGTTAATTTGAAATTTGTTGGTAATTGAGGAAAATCTCTCAACTGTAAAATGAATGCAAATTACTGTAATATATGTACAATGAAGTTTCAAGACCACCGTTGGGGCCGACAAAAAGCAGTGATTCAGTCGCAAAAGCAAGGCCCAAATACTTTGAATGAGATATTTGGGACCGAAGATATGTGGTCTAAATAGGGTGTGGTCGTATTATTGAGTGGTCTTAAAAGCAAAAAATGTAAAATATAATTGCATTTATTCTTGAAACAAATTTTTGTTTTATTGATACAATGTAATTACTTTGAGACTGTACGCCATGTGTCTTTAAAGGCTTAGATATGACAATGGTGTAAACTAATTGGGGAAAGTGTTTTATGAATACATTTAACTATTGTAAGACTATAAGAATGTGTTATTTCACCTATACAGATCAAATAAAAATTGTTTTAATGGTAACTTTGTTTTAAAAACACAACGTTGAATTTTACTGATATTGTGCTTGTAGTTTTAGACGATGTTTTATAACTGTATGACTTGTTAGTTGACTGAACACTCTAGATATTGTGATACATGTTTTAAACCTTATATTTGAGTAGTAAAAGCTTATAATGTACTCTTCACCCCATTGTTAGATACATAGTAAGAATGGTTTTTAGTAGATAGCTTCGTTTTTACCTTTTCATTCAAACTGTGTACCCTTATTTATTACTTGAGTGTTTGCCGGTCAATTCACACACAGACGTAAAACTGTTATAGATAGGTCTATGTGGCCATGATAAATGCTGTTTCCATACATTCAATATCATGAAATAAAAGTTAACAAAGCTACACCCCTGTTCTATGTTGTTTATGTGGAAGGAAGATTCTACGTTTGAATTCCTTCTTATCATCAGTCACTGAAACTTCCTGAGAAATCATATCTAGGGATGAGTGCAAAATGGTTCTATCTGGTGTGT
>ENA-OREC01000328-OREC01000328.1-marine-metagenome-genome-assembly--contig:-NODE-328-length-17135-cov-14.273244_pt1 | contig 17135 bp, 12 predicted proteins | sample MGYA00248626_ERZ508543 | MGnify/ENA primary metagenome ERZ508543 (study PRJEB26211, sample SAMN05518279) | marine metagenome | isolation source: Puget Sound, Washington, USA | host: Bankia setacea...
TATGTAAATATCATGTATATATTCTTCACTGTGTTTTCTTTTATAATTTTAGATGTTACACTTAACACATATACGTAGTCTATAGGTTGGACACATGTATACTATATATAAACCACATTTAAACCAGTGAACTGTCGTTGTGTTTTTATTATGGTGTTTGATATACATGTCATACGTACCCACACATATGTTACCAATCAATGTAGCGTAGTATATTATACAATTTATAACATTATCTCAAATAGTCTAACATTTGTTCGTATATTATTAGAGTTCGATGTTTTTTCTATTTGTTTTGTGTACTACAGGATATATGAATTGGTTATTAACTGCATATTTCTCTGAACAGTCTGCTTTTCAAGTTAAATCTCCAGTCTAAATAATTGTGAAAACTAGCGATGTAAATAATGTTGAAGGTTTAACCAAGTGATAGTAGATTTTAGATACGACATTAATCAGTTCTATTTCAATCATCAAGCCTACTCCAAGTAATTGAAACGATCCTGTTACTTACAAGTGTGACTACCCGTGGCCTATTTCTATAAACTATATACATCACTACATGCTATATGCTGTCTGAGATTGTGTTCGAGGTAATACACATGTAACTTTTAAATCAAACGTTTTCAAACACGTGAATTCTTACTTTTGTTATAGTTCTCGTATCGTCTGTAAACTATTAAACTAGGTTATCCTTGGACTAGTTTATTACTACGTTATTGTTTCAAGTTGTATTGACAATATTTACTATATCCACAATAAATTGTTATACCCGCAACATACTGTTTTATATTATAAAGAATACTTTTAATCAACGTATACTCGTACTCGTCAGGCATAAACGAGTTCAGTTTGTTTGTTGTGTTCACTCTAGATAGTCTTAAATATTACCATTGTAAGTTTCAACGACTTGGAATACTTGTATACCACTCTATGTAATTGTGGTACACTTAGTGTGATGCCATTACAACCAAAACATGTTAAACGTGTGTCATATTTACATGTATCTGTCACACGACCAATCCCATTATATATCACGTGATATGTGTGTTCAACTGTACGCCCTATATCATACGAGCAAGTGAGTGATTACACACGTTAGTATTGCGAAGGCTGAATATGAACTGATACATACATTCTTTAAAGTCAAACAAGCCTGATAACATATTGAGATAACAGCGAGTCCTCTATCTATAGACCTTTACTATGTGACATTTACAACTCTAAATCGGTAACCAGGCTAAGGTAGATGTCCACAACTCGTACAGCACTATTGTGACTTTGGATTATATTGTCTTTGTGAGGGAATTCTAACTGCCTTTGTACTCAAGTTGTAATCGTTGTGAAGTCATTTCTACAGTTGGATACACCTACAGTGTTAAGCTTTATATGACACAGTTGAGCTCCTAATATTAACTTAATCTAATTCAACGTCTGCAGTTAACGAGGGTTGCTGTTGCGAGCTATAGGAAGGTACGTTGTTTTGGAAGACTGTTTAAGTTGTGTTGTAAACTTTATAGACACATGCATGTACGAGTTAGATAACATGTCAAGCATCAAGACGACGTTAGAAACATACAAAAAGGTGTGCACGATGTTGAGAGTTTCAAACATCCTAAACAAAATATGGTGGCTTGCATAAATAGTATCAACGAATTTATATAGAAATGTACATATGACAGCAAAGTTCACATATTGCTTAGACATTATCAACCTCTTCAAATATTAAAATGTTAGCACAAATACGGCTTCTAAGTTCGATTCGTTAATAATTGTAAAGCATAATTAAATGTGTTCACCCTTTTTGCATTTCAGATGACAATGTTAGATATATTTTGGTTGCCAATAGGTGTAACGTTGAAGATCGTAGAAAAGCTGTTGTTTGTTCTGGTATGGTTAGCTTACAATGTATACTTTCATTCAACTCAGTGTTTAGCTACTTCTGTTTCTAAGTATGTTACGCGATGCATAGTCTCACCTTTCCGTTATTTCCACTGTTCACTGGTACACGTACGACTTTGCTGGAGTTGATTTACCGTACGAAATAGCTCTGCGTGTATAGTCTAATTTTGAACAGATTTGTCTACCCAATTGTACAACATATTAGCCTTTCCATATCTTTGCTAATTTATTTACCATCAAATGATGCATTCTACTTGCAGATTAATTGTTACGATGCCTATTGTTACAGTCCCCTCCAGACCGCCTTGTCCCCTGTGGTTGCTATGATACCACGCTGGGTAGATGTCAGGGGTCAGAAAGTTACCGTGTTTACAGCAAACATTGTATCTTGGTCTAGAACTGCCCTGGTGATACCCATAGCTTGGTTTCTAAAGTAAGTTGCCACCGGATGCACAACAAGCTCAAAAACAATACAGCACATTGTATCGAATACGGTAATCAAGTGTAAATGAAGGCAAATTCGCAGTCCAACGCACACATATAAATAAACATGTTTTGTATACATTGATAAGTCCACAATATGATCTCTAAACTTGATAATATAAATCGCTCTCACACAAAGATCAGTTGGGTTAAAGATGTATATGCTATGTTAAGTAAGTAGGAAATGATCGAAAAACAAAGTCGGGTAGAAGGCAACAATGCAGCAACCACGTCAACTGCGCTAAATAGCAACCGTATGTTCTTTTATATCATTAAGGAAACGTGTATCAACCATGTGACCTCAAGCAAAGCAAGTAGCACACTGTAATGTTCTCGTCTTCTTTGAACGTTTTCTTCGTTGAAATGTTGAATTGGACAGTAGAAGGTCTGGCAAAATGTATACTGTTGTACAATGTTTATTTACGAACATTTACACCTGGCACTCTCCACTTAATAACTGTTACTATTCCTCAGAATAAAAACGTTGTCTACACATATGAGTAGTCTGTAACACTGCTTATGTTTTGACTAAGCCTATTGTCACGTTTCAATGTCCATTGTTCACTTTTAAGTTAGTTTAGTTTGCACCTACATGTTAATATCTTATACTAGTTTGCTACAAATGAAAACAGGCTGTTGTCAAATAACAAAACATATTGAAAATCAGGAATCAAGCTGTTAGACAAGTAAGCGCAGAAACCATGTATGGCCAAACATATTTACAGGTACAACTATCCAGTGTGCGCATTTGTGTGCGTCCTATTCCACGATTTCCTCGACCATTTAGACGGCATTGTTGCTAAGGTACAGAAGACCGTGTTTGGTCAACTAGACGACCCGATGCTGGGTGGATTCATGGACGCCTTCTGTGATAAAGTGAGTACAGACTAACAGTGTTAGGGTCTATACATACGTTAATATTTAAACACATTTTGACAAGATTCTCAACTATTCCACGTTGATTAAAAGCATAAACATTTGCCTACAAGTGCACATATATCATGCTCATTGTATATCTACAAATATACATGTGAAGTTCATTTGAAGTTTGACTCTACCCTTCCTCTAGATTGTGAACTGCATTTCACTGTGGACAGTTCTACTGATCACAGACTTCAGTCAAATGACGTCACTACAGACATGGATGTTGGTTGGCTCGTGCGTAGTCATCATCGCGTATGAATTCGTCCTAGGTATTGTGAGGGTACAGGACTACTTTCAAGCATATTATGAAAGGTACTAAATATATTACTGTAAGGGTTAGTGTACATTAATGAGTGTTTTCTATATGAAACGTTTTATAACTCGAAGGACACGCAACTATATTCAGTAGACAATGCACACTCAAACAACTGATACAACCGCATATAACTAGTTATGCACCCTTTATGTTTCGACATATACTCTTCGTGACAAAGGCCGTGTACAATTCAGTCTACATATTCTTTGTTTTGTAATTAAAGAATTCAGAGTATCAATTGTTACTTTAACTATTCCAAAACCTCTTGTTTCAGGAAGCACGCCATTAAGACGTCGGAGGGGAAACCTAACCTGGCAGCTGTAATGGAGGGTAAACTGAAGGAGAAGTTAGAATCTCTCGGTATTGGTTGTCTATGTTTGGCACAGGGGAGCATCAACGTACTGGAGTGTCCATGTATGATCACGTGACCTATATATTGTGCGTTAGCTAGTATTGATTGAAGTTGGTAAAAAAAAATGGTTTACACTTGCTTAATGTATTGAAGCCCTGGATGGCAATTTTAACGTGTGACTTATGACTTGCAACTTGTGACTTTTGAGTTATGACTTGTGTATTAGGTGTTATATTCATTCAACATTTAGACAAAGAGGTGGGTGGTAAGTTTTACAGAGCATATATACAGAATTATCTTCTCCAATTATATGCAACTACCTGGAAGACACAATCAATTGAATCCCATAAATAGTATGAGGCCTGGTGAAGAAATAGAGATGACAGAGTGTAAACAATTTCAAATAAAGCAGTCGGTGAAATTCTAGGGTCAACACCTCTAGTGATATTTGTCCAATCCAGGCCATGACCGCAATTGCAGGCCAAAATCTTACAATTATACACATTCTATATAAATATGATTAGAATTGAAAATTGAAGTCAAGATCATAACACTAACACCTTCTTGAAACCAAGTATTTCATTCGTTCGTTCATTCGTCAGCCCTTCCGTCCGTCCCTCAGTTCATCCATCCATCCATCCATCCATCCATCCATCCATCCATTCATTCATTCATTCATTCATTCACTCATTTATTCAGTTATTCAGTCATTCATTCAGTCATTCATTCATTTAGGTTAACACTATTTTGACTTGCAACTTACGACTTGCGACTTACGGCTTGTGACTTATGACTTATGACTGGTGACTTTAGACTTGTGATATTTTAGTTATGTTGACAATGGGTTATGATAATGAAATTGAGCTATGTAAACCCTTTCAACGTATATTGCCTGTGACCGTAGAAAATAATGCTGGATTGATGCTATGTAAACTTACCTCCCCGTGTCTCCAACTTTAATGAGTATAACACCGAATACACAAGTCATAAGTCACAAGTCGCAAGTCATAAGTCAAAATTGCCCTCCAGGCCTTGTCATTATAAGGGCTTGTCATTATGTGAATAATTTTGTCACGTTCATAAACAAAATTGAGAAAGAGCCAGCATTACAATGAACTTGTGCAAACAAAAGAAAACGATTTATAACGATCTTCTCAAATACTTAATTCGTTCTAACTATACCATGGAATTTGTAATTTCAGCTGGAATTATCGGGGTAGTATGTTTGATCCTGTCAGTACGACTTGCACATGCAAGTCTGGAGCATAAACTAAAACCCAGACGAGCTGTACAAGAAGCTACACCCACTCTTGTAAAAGTTAGTACATACATTTATCACATGGCTTACCTTGTTTTACCTTACCTATATCTATGTATTGCATACGAGCACTATAGTACAGCAGGTACGTAGCTCATGGAAGTCAATTGGTAATAAACGTTTATGAAACTTGTTCGGACAGCATTAAACAGCTCGGCAATCGCATTTATTTCCTACGTTGTATATACATGTACTCCTTTCTTAAAAACGCCATGTTTTGCATTATATATATATATATATATCTTGTACATTTCTTGTCTTACAATTCATTGCGTCAAATACTTCTTACAACCGTTCGTTGCGATGTCGTTGTTGAATGACAAACCTGTTATAGTCATACGCTTGTGTACCATACATATTGCCCTTCTATAGTTGTATTTAGAGTGACAATTTATCTGTTGATTAAGGGTTGATACTAACTAATAGAACATGTGTTTCAGTTTGATGAGGCATCAAAGACTGTAGAACAAACAGACTCAGACCAACAGGTTACCAAGGACGAATCTTCTACAAACAGTTTATCCAAAACTACTAGGTGTGTGAAATCTCTCCGCTGATCATATGTTACTTCAATATGTATTCCTATATGTATAACGCTTCCATTAGATTGTAATCATTTGCTCTAATAAACGTACTTGGATTTCCAGTGTTAAACTCTCCTCACATTATGGTCATCTTTAGATTTTCAATTGTACCTTATTCATTAGTAAACTATAATCAAGATGTTTGATTATAATATAAGAACATTACATTTATACATACACACAACATCTGTCCCTGAATAGAAAACAGTTTTGTGAGCGTAAGACACGACTTGTTTGACATTGTTCACTGTTGAAATGTTTTAACCTTTAATTTTGTTTTCGATTGTGTACATGTCAAACGTTGGGATAACTATTTGAATAGCTCATTGACATTTTTTGCACATTTGACCTTATTTGTAGCTGGGCTGCATTTGATCAAACAGGGTCTGATGAAGAAGATGATGACGAAAAAAACGATTACGACGAAAAACCCTTACCTGGAACCGAAAACATTAAAACCCAACGGCCAACTTTGATTCGTTGTCAATCTGTGCCGTCGTGGAAACTGTCTAGTGTTGCTAAGGTGGACAAGGTGTATACTGTCGGCTGCTTTGATCTATTTCACGATGGACACAGGATATTGCTAGAAAGACTAAGTGCCATAGGAAAACAGGTATTACATAAACATTGGTCTGGGTTTTTTCTCTTCTTTTAATTCTTCCAGGACATAAATCGCATGCGTGGTACAGTCAATACAAATATTTCTAGCGTAAAAATCGTTTCATAGCATATATATTTTCGTCGTTTTCGTACATACAATCGTTGCATGCATATGTATATATTAAAGTGATTCGTGCTTTCAGTGTTTTGTTCTTCAATACGAGGACCTTATTCTTTGCAGAACTTTTGGGTAAACATCATTCCTAGATACTACCTCTTACCATGACAACAGTGTAAATTGTCCCTCCCTATCATTACAGGTTATTGTTGGAGTTCACGACAGTCGTAGCATTTTCAAACTGAAGAAGAAAGTTCCAATCGACAGTACAACCAAACGAATGTCGAATCTCAAGATACATGCCAACGTAGTAAGTCATTTTGGTATTGCCCTACACGTATCATTCAGTACAACCTTAATACGTATCTCTATGACTTCCTTCTAGTTTGTATTAATTATCGTATTGTAATTACTACTGAATTACTTGTATACTTCAAACATGCAGTGCCCCTAATATGACACTTTAATACACCGAGATCTAACTTGAGAATTTACGCAAGACAAATTGTATTTTCAGACATTTTGTATCCACGGGACAGATCCTACTCCCTACCTCAGATGTATGTATGATGCAGACGAAAAATGCAGCAGTATGTATGTCCGAGGTGACGACATGCCAAACTTTCCTGCCAGAAAATTCATCGAGTCCGTCATGCCAATTCACTTTCTACCATACTCAGAGTTTATTTCTTCCACTAAGATTAGAAAAGAGGTTTATAACGCGTCGATGTTTGGTCCACACGCGGTAAATGACGAATCACACGACCATGCCATGTTTTATTGAAACGAGCCTTACGATTTGCCAAAGACGAATGACGCAGCGTTGCCATTAGTGATATATGACAAAAATAGTCGTAGAGGAGTGGTATTGACGCCAAATAAGTGACATATATATACACATTTTTAAAAGTTGAAAGAATGTGTTGATTAATGAAGTAAACGACACAGGACTGGTTTTAAAAAAGGCAAACAAAGAAAGCATTGTAACCAAACACGAATCTGTTTATAAAGGTGTAGTTTCTTTCTGAGAAAAATGAAAGTAAACAATGTGACCTACTTTTGTATTAATGTAAGTTTACATATTTACTTGAAGATCAAATTGTATTTTGAACAAACGTGTAGTACTATCTAACGGTGCACTACTGTATGTTATAGTGATGTGCAATATGTATATGGTTTGTTCACTGTTAGTTTGTATAAATAGCTAGTAGCCAAATCACTATATGGCCCTGTGTCTCGTTACTTGTCCCAATCTTATAAACATTCACCATTACTCGTTCACACACTGGTTATTGTTATTGCATTCTTCTTGTTGTTCGCTCTTACATGATCGGGCTAGTCGCAAGGATGAACTTTGTTGTCTGTCTAGGTCCTCTATATCACCAGCTTTTTATAACTTTTATTATAATTATTCAGAGTCCATTTCATTTAAGTGTTAACACCAATCACACAACACACTACACACCATCAAACATAGAGGTTCGAACCCCCGACACCCATCCGGTTGATGTTGAGCAGACGCAGTCGATTACAAGATTTACAATATTGCTTCTGATGGAGTGTCGTCTCAGTTGGCCAAGTTGCAGATCTCTCCTGGTCGTGCTTTTTACATTGCCCATTAACCAGATATCATTACAATAAATACAAACAAATAAATAAACAAAGTCTAATTAATGTACAGCTTTATTTTGTATATGCTAAGTAGAAAAATCAGATCTACAACTACTACTGTATATATAAAAGATAGTAAAGATCTACATCTATAAGTATGAATAAGATTTAACAATATTAACAACTGCATTGATAATAGAAGCTAAATTGCATTGATTGAGTAACTACATTGCAGTAGTTAATACATGTACTCACAATCACAACTCAAGGGAGATTACTAACTATTGGATGTATCATGCAAGAAATAATGTCAGACAATTCAGACTTTTATTTTGTTCGATGTAACAATAGAATGTCACAGGGATTTCCCCCATTCACAACAATGAATTCAAATTTTTTTTTAAAGTAGTTAATTCCCAAAATATTCTAGTCTGTATTTGTTTGTCTTTGAGCAGGAAATGTTCTGAGGTATATAGCTAGCCAGCTACACTATCCAGCATTATATAACAATAATTAATGAATAGTTCACCATATTAACAGTATCAATACGTCACATTTAGTTTAAAATACAATCTTAGTTGAGTAAATTGTAAACGATCATCCAATTCAAGGTTGGCTATAATTTAGACAACTGAGTGACAACTTATAAAATGTAAAACAAATAACTAACCCAAAATGAGTATAGGAAGTTGAATTAAACAAGAAAGACCTGTTTTTTGCTGTAATGTGTTGTATAAAATTCTAACATCTGAATACATTGCGTGAGTATGTTTTAACAAGATATGTTGAAAGTTAATTGCTTTAACATATTAATGGACAATAGCAAAAGAGTATTTCTCACTGAGCATTATTTGTTGCAAAAGATTCAATGTGTATATTACCATATAATCTTGCATTGTGTAATGTATGCAATAAGAAACAACAACAAAGACATGTGTATTGCAAAGAAAACATGAACATACATGTATATAAAAAATATCTTACATCAAGACATAACAAATGATTACATGAAATTACGTCTAAAAGAAAACACACCAAAATCATGCCAATGAAGCTAAAACACTACTTAAAGTACACTAGAACCAGAATAATAATGGATTTAATTTAAATTCTCTCATAAAAGAGAATACCAAAAATTGAATTTGCAAATTTGGAAAATCTAGATCTGTAACAAATAATATTTTTTTCTATTTTAGAAGATATATAACTTAAGTCTAATACATATTTTGACAAACAAAACCGTTATAATACCTTTAGTATTTGATAAAGTGTAAAGGATAAATTATGTTCCAACACATTATAAAACATTCTTCTTAGGAAGTAAAATTAAATCAAGGTGTTCTAAGAATAATACAACAAAGTATCATAGATGGGTCTTTCTTCAGACTACTTCTGTTCTTGTAAAACCAATGGATATAACATATGAACTATGGACATGCCAGCATTTCCACAGCCTTGTGTCATGGTTAGAGTACACATATGGATGGATTACAGTACAACAAGGGAGGTTATAATGTAAGTTACAATAAGGGAGGCAACTGTAAATAAACCCTTACTGTGCATTTCTTTTTATATCAGATAAATAGTTCTCGTTGAGGATCAAATACAAAATACAAAATATGTAATAGCTTATAATGTACAGTGCATTGAATAGCCTGATTATATAGTATACCGATTCATTTATACACTACAACTTTCCATGGTTGCATATCTAGTCCTTTGCATTGGTCAACACAAACTTTAGGTATAATGTTCATATGCTATCTAGTTGATTGTTAGCTCTTACTAAATATTTCACTGACTTAAATTAACTTTAATAGATATTTAAAAGATAGCTTTATAAAAAAATGCATAATCTTTACCTTTACAAACATTTAACAACACAACACTATAAAGCTATTTTTACTGAGTATTTCAAGTGTAAAAGTCACAAGACTTAGTATTAAAACAAGAATGGTAATAGTATATACAAGTTACAATATTCAGTAATACCTCTATTTACTCCCTAACCTTTGAAAATGAACCCTGACCTTGGCCCCTATATAGCTTGCCTAAATTCCATTTACCTCCAAACAGAAAGTGGAGCTTGGTACAAACTAAAGATTTCTGATTTTGTTCCAAATATAAATACATGCACTCAATCATTAATAAATCATATTCTAAGGAGTTTTCTATATTTAAGATTTGAGAAAATTCAACCAATTGTCTTAATTTCCTTATTAGGGTTTTCTATTTCTAAACTTGCATTTATAACAATCATTAAGTCCATGTACAAGTTGTCCAAGGTTCATTATATCTATACAATAATCCTCTAAATAGCACTTTGGATTTACAATTTAGTAGAGTAAGATTCTGAGTCTGAGTCTAAACCAGTGATTGGAAGCACAAATGGTGAGGATTTCTTTCCACTACTTTCTGGTTGCCCTTTCCCTGTTCCTTCAAACTCTAGGTTTTTGTGAAACTGTGTGTAATAAGGGTTGTGTGCAGAGTTGGCTCCAAGTTCACTATCAGTTGCTGTACTGGAGCTAGAATCACTTCCCTCTAAATTAGCACCATCAGTTTGATCTCTGGCAAAACTAAGGAAAATCTGTAACAAAAAAAGAAACATCTAGCATTACTTCATTACTCAAAAATACTTTCTTTGAGAGATATTTTTTTCCTGGTATAAATTACCTTCCATTAAATTAAGATCATAATATAAGAAAAGACTTACCAGTTAAATATAAATGCCTATCTGGGTTCAAGTAGATTGTGTACTACAATTGATACTGATCTGTGCATTGACACACACACACAATCTGGCAAAACATCCTCAACACGTACTGATTGAAGTTATATATGAGACACACATTACTGGAATTATCTTTAACATAGGCAAGCAAATATCTCCTAACCATAGAAGCATGCATAACTTTCTAACATATAAAAAAACAATATGAAGTATTCAACAAGATGATCGAGTTACCAAACGCAAGAATGAAGATTGAGACTTACGGTATCCAGTGTGATCTGGCTGACTGTGTAATACATAATGTTATACTCTGCTTTCTCTCTCTCAAGCACATCAAACATATCTCCAATACTGATAGATTCTCGTGGAATATCCAGCTGTATTACATTCAAGTGTTGGTCCTAGAGGAGAAAAACAACATTTATTAAACAATCCTACAAAAACTAAACTTTGGTAACAACATTTAACTTTTAAAATTCATAGTGAAAACAATTACAAAAGTATACCATGTATTCCATTAGTTTCAGTGATCAAGGCCATTTCAATAAAACCTTTCTGGATTAAGTTTAGCAAAACGTGTTCATTTCATTGAGCTTTGAGCTAGCAAGCATGAAATAGCTAATATAATAAATTTACCCTGATAGTAGCACCGGGGAAGTGTGAGCGGATTAACTCATATACTCGTGCTGTTGTTGTAGATAAACCACATGTGTACAGTGTCACTGTGTAACCATTACCAAACCTGGAGAAAAACACACAAAGAAGGTAACATAAAGGAAGGTAAAAACTCATTAAGGCATACAGGTCCCTTTCTAAAATAGTTCATGCATTTTGGTTCTGTTCAAACGAAATTTACATTTATACGTATTGGTGGTTTGGCTTAGTACATCTCCCGTCTTGAGTATCTGCACTTCTCAAATTTCTTTTTGCCAGTAGTATTTAAATGTAGACAAAGCATTTACTACAGAACAAAATGATTCTCTTATAGATATAGTAAATCAATTACTCTAGGGTTGCTTTATTGAATGTATGACAATCAAAAAAGATTTTTTATAGAGTTTTTATTCACTTACTTTTGTTTGAGATGTTGTGAGCTTCCAATACATTTGAACTCCCCATTCACCATAATACCAATTTTATCACACAGTATGTCGCACTCCTCTAAACTAAAAGTATAAACATTAGACAATAATTTATGAGAAAGAAGTAACAAATTATTCTACAACTTTGATTTGACTTATAAAAAATATGAAGTGGTCATCAAGTATCAGTAGTGCATTCAACCAAATGGCACTGTATATATGTGCTAATGCAAAATCTGCACAGTGCATTCGTAACATGTTCACAAATGTTCATATTGCAGCCAACATAAACGATCATTTATAAATATTACATTGAACTGGAACTGAGAAGTAGTATTTGGAAAGTTCTTAATGTCAACAATGAGTCAGTTTTATAATGGAATAACACTTTAAACAACATGTTGTGAATATAATGTTTAAGAACATCTGTTTGGCATAGAATAAAGCATTTGTATCTTCATTATAACAAACAAACAATCAGACCACTACATATATATATATATACCTGTGAGAAGTGAGTATGATGGCGTGTCCACTCTGTTTAGCACTCAGTAGACAATCCCACACTAACTTCTTAGCCTTAGGGTCCATACCAGTAGTAGGCTCATCCTGGAAGGTATAACAGTATGTGTAAAATAGTATATACATATTTCACTCATTTCTGAATTTTAGTACAGGTTTTGTTCTAGTCATACATTGTTTTACTAGACAGGAACAATTAAAAGTTCTTTTTGTCATTTGGGAACAATTTATATCTCAAAAACAGGAAAAAGATGAAACAAAAACCTAATATAAGTGTAACATTGTGTTGGGGGGGGGGGGGGGGGGGGGGGGGGGGGGGGGGATTCCCTGGTTATTAAGAATTGTTGACCAGGGAAACCACCTGTAAATTGCAGCAAACATAAAGAGGAAAAATAAAATGTCACAACTAGTTCTTAATAATAACCCAACCATAGTAAAATGGCATTAAAATACACGAGTAAGCAAAAAACATTACCAGTAGTATTACAGGTGGGTCTCCCAGTAAAGCGATGGCAAGGGAGAGTTTTCTCTTCATGCCCCCGCTGCAAGACTTCACTAACTTGTCCTTGATACCTTGTAACTGTAGCTTGTCCATTACAAGATTCACCTCCTGTAGTAGGGAGAATAATCAAAAACATGGAATTAAACTTATATACCCAAGCTATACAATGTTTTAATGAATAACTTTCTTTTCTTGGGCAATACCCTTATCGAATTGGCTACACATTGGAAAGACTGAATTTTGAAACATCCCTCTCATCTCTCAGTGTTATCTAGTTTTATACTTAAAAAATAATAGCACATGCTGCATGTCAATGGAACTTCTCTAGTTATAAGTAAATCATTGTTTTTCCCAATTAAGGATATTTAGATCGCTTCAATCTAAGCAACAGTTACAATCAACATCTACAATAAAACATCACCCATCTAGCTGTTCCTACCTCTTTATGAGAGTCTGAGGGAATTCCTTTCAGTTTACAGTTGAAGTATAGGGTGCTCTCTACTGTCAAGTATCGGTCCAGTGCATCGTCTTGTGGACAGTAACCCAGGGTGTAACCATTCGACCTTGAACCTTCAACAATCCTGAAATATCAACCAAAGATAGGATGAACAAGTCATGTCATACAAGTACATTACAAGCACTTTACTTAAATATTCAAAGAGTAAACTAAGTTTTATATTTCTATTGACAAAAATATTGCAAGAGAAAAAAACTAAGACAGGAAAACATGATACTACACTCCTAACACCAGACAGAGTAAGTGGTAAATACGCTGTTGTCTCAATTTCAGTTATAAAACAATTAAGAACAACTCATTGACTCCTGTTCCTTACCTATTTTCAAGAACTGAAATATCTCATTTAAAGCTTGTGTAATCATTGAACCGTGTTTCTTACCTTTTGCCAAGAACTGAAGTGTGACCGTCTGATGCTCTCATAACTCCCGTGAGAATGTTGAATGTGCTTGTCTTTCCTGCTCCATTCACACCAAGCAGGCCAAAACACTGAAACACAAAATATAGATGATAGACCCCAGAACTTAAAAAATAAACAATAGACAAAATATTGGTATATAATATTCCTCCAAATTATTGATTGAAAGTTCTGAAATGCACGCCTTTGACAAAATGTATGTGTTTTCTGATAACTCCTTACTGGTGATAGTATAAACTTTATCCAATTTTAATGAAAATGAAATACAATTATCAAAGGTTTAAAATTGCTAGGTTAAACATGTAATTGCCATCCCTATTTATTTTCAACACCAACATATTATATTTTTCACTCCATCTTAACAGTGAATGCTTACTTATGCTTATAATATTTACCTGATTCGAGTGCACTCCAAAACTGAGGTCATTTACAGCATGTACTTCTGACTTTCCACTGGAGTAGATCTGAAACAAGTACAGGAAAGTTGCCAGAAACATGACAAACAGATTTAAAAAACACACTTCAGATGATAATAAAGGAAAAGTATTTTAATCACAGCAAGTAATACAGGAATTCAGGTATTTTTAGCGCAATTGCCTTCCTTTTTTCACAAAAACAAACTGAAAATTGTCCTTATTTCAAAATTCATATAATATAAAAACAACAGTCGATATGTAAAGGTCAATGCTTCACAAAGTTTAGGTTTTAATATATTCACAGGTAACATACTTGATGTATTACAAGGTCTGCTGCTATGCAAGACAGTCTGACCAGGTAAATGGCTGGTTTCTATGTGAATGGCTTGAGTAAAGTTTTCTTTTTGTAATCAATGGAATCTCATCCAAGCTAGTTTCCTGTGCTTTTCATTAAACTAATACCTTTGATAGCAGTTGTTTAAGACATTCACTATAGTTACTTTGTTTATCAGTTATGTGTTATCCTAGCATAATGTGTGGGTGAAGTACATACCTTGTGTAAGCGTTTGACAACCACTGCATCATTTCTACTCTCTGCACTGTCTACCCTTGCTTTCTCATCTGCAACATCAGGGTCTATATACGAGTCTTGATTCACTGATACACCCTTGGGCTCCCTATAGGTATACATATATAATTCATTAGTCACCTTAACAAGCTACAACATTTACTGTTCATCTGTTAAATTTGTGCTGCATGATCTTTTCCTGATACCATATTGCTGATATTGTATCAAATTTAAACAGAAACATTATGCTGCACATTGAGCAGAAAAAAATGGTTTTGTTTTAGATTTAGAACTTCATGTTGAATTTACATCCTACCAAATAGACATGAAGAAAAGAGAAAGAGATTGACAAAAACAACACTATACCTATCACAACCACACTTTGCATCCATCCAGATGGCAAGGATCAAGAACAGCAGACCTTCTATCCCCATGGCAACCATATTCCAACCAATCATACCAAAGGTGAATGGGTCCTTGTAGGCGTCGACGTTGAAGCGATTATAGATGGTAGTTCTCACTTGGTTGTCAATCATGTCTAGAAGTCCGCCTCCAAGAGCATAGGGTGGGAAAATGAGGAACATATAGCGGCAAACTTTCAATGCCTCAGTTGCACTCTGCAAAATAAGAGGTCCAAATAAAAAAAAGGTTTTATAACAATGTAGTGTGAGCAAATGGACGATTTTGGTGGTGTTTTTTTATAACTCAAACCTTGATACTAAATGCAGTTTTAAATTGACAAAAGACATTTCTAAAACTCTAAAAATGTTACATACTTCTGAATGTTCAAAAAGATTCTCCCACTTCATGTTATAATTATCGCTATGGCAATATGATAATGATGAAAATAGATATTTATAACTGGTAAAAGATGTATCTTTAATTCTTGTTCTACCTATAACTGTACATATCACATGTTAAACAGAACCAAAATTTATAGCTTTACTTACCTTTCCCACAGATTGTGAATATTTCAGTGTGAAGATAATCAGAACTGTGATGATACCAAGGAAGTTAAGTAGACAGAAGATGGTGAAGAATGCAGCGCCAGCAGTACGGAACTTCTTAGACAGACAGTACACAAATGTGATAGTGGAAAACCTGGAATTCAACATCAAAATTGATAGGGTAATACGGTCAAATTATGAATGTGAACATTTACTAGAGGACATATCTACAGAATATTTAAACCCAGTCATAATTTTGACCAGCAGTCCAAGAATCAAGTTTAATCTGGTGTGCTTATTTTTCATTTCTTTTATTTTTATATAGATATGCCGTGAAAGGTGTGCATGCAAAGTTTTGAAACTCGATATTCTAACATAGAAGCTAGATAGATAAGCATGTTGATTTGGAAGTTAAATTATTTCTATAATCAGTTTAAACCAAATCCAGTAAAAAGCATGATTCGTGTTCTGAGAAAGAAATTAAAACTCTTTGCAAGGTATTCCATGTTGTACATTAGAAGCTGATTAAAATAACAAAATATATCCAATTTCCATAACAATCTGAATATATAAATCTTATACTGAACACAGAAAGCTTTGTGAATGTTGGACAAGATGATTGGGTTGGTGAATACGAAAAGAAGAGTTTAATGCATGCATTTGATCTGTAAGTATTTTTTGTAAATCCTGAAAAATTGAAGACCAACTGAAATGTATATTGTATATGAGCCAGCAATTAATTCATATCAAAATGCAACACTACTCAAACAGATTACAAGAAGATAAACATAATTTTTATACACAAATAATTTAATAATTGGGCTCAAACAATGTCACTTAACTTACCCATAGAGAACTAGCAGGCACACAATAGCTTGAAGGTTCTGATTCTCCCAGAAGGACTCCGGTTTGAAGATTACAATTATGGCAATGGCAATTCCCACACTTATACCAAGAACAAGCTGAAACAGACAATCGGAAAATGTAACATGTCCAAGATACAGGTTGCTACAAAGACGTTCATGTCAAATCTATTAATGATTCCATGTTATAAGAACAAGATAACATGTTCAATCAGTAATCTGTATGCTGCTTATTCATCTATTGGCAATGTTGGACAGTTCTTGGTAATTAAGAGGCTCAGTTTGGCAGGTGTATAATGTAGGACAGTTTTGGGTAATTAAGAGGCTCAGTTTGGCAGGTGTATAATGTAGGACAGTTTTGGGT
>ENA-OREC01000329-OREC01000329.1-marine-metagenome-genome-assembly--contig:-NODE-329-length-17133-cov-14.325809_pt1 | contig 17133 bp, 9 predicted proteins | sample MGYA00248626_ERZ508543 | MGnify/ENA primary metagenome ERZ508543 (study PRJEB26211, sample SAMN05518279) | marine metagenome | isolation source: Puget Sound, Washington, USA | host: Bankia setacea...
ATGCATGACGAATAAAAGTTATTAAATCTGTATTGGTTTTGGATGCATGACGAATAAAAGTTATTAAATCTGTATTGTAGTAGGTCTTATTTTTACCATACTTAGTATAATATAGATACCAGGCAGTGCAAGTAATGATTTTGAGATTTTTCCAGCCCTGAGAGCCTATTTACATGCATTGTCAAAAGTTTTCTGTGTTCTTATATATAATAAAACTCCTTTTAGATCATGTTTGAAATGTTGTTATTGTGGCCAAAAATCAATATACAGTTTATACTAACCAAACTCTTTAATTTTGCATTTTTCTATTAAGCAAAACGCAATCACAATTTATTTTATTCTGAATGGAAAACTCATTTGAAGTGAATGCAAACCAGGTGTCTATCTCAATCAATATAAAGTAGAATCTGTTTTGCTTTCACCCCTTGATATTTTTGTTTCCACTTGTAGCTGACTAGAACCCAGGTGCCCGCAGGACCATTGTTTCTAGAATGGCTGGAGGATGCATGTTACGAAGTGTACTCTCATCTCCCTGTAGAAGATAAGAAGTTCTGTAAAACTAGAGTCACACGTTTTCTACTAGAACATGCAGGCGATGATTTGAAGACATTACTACTGGAGGTATGGCATGTTTGTTTGGTTTGATAAGTGCACGAAACTGATCAATAAGTGCATGAAATTCACGTCTGAGTACAGTTTTTCTCAAGCTTAAACTTACATGATTAATTGTCATCGTATCAACTCTATAAACAGCTGATTATATCCGTAAAAGGTAAACATATTTTTCTTACAACTAGATTTAATGAAGGCGTTAAGATTTATGATTTTTCCTTTTGTATGTTCTATAGTAATACAGTAATCTGTTGATTTTTCAAAGCATTTTATTGTGTTATTGGTTCTATTTCATTTGGTCTGTTGACATTGTGTGAAACTGTTCAGTTGTAAATGCTTAGTAATACTAAAATACTTTACTTTGTTGAAGATTTGTTTTTAGCCAGATTTTTTTTGGGGGAAATTCGGCTTATAGATCGGTGAAATCCGGGTTTATGGATTAAAAGAACCGTTACTGTTTAAAGATATCAACAATCTATTTTATTAACCAACAAATGTGAAACATCAAAGGTCTAAAGTAAAAACAAAACATTTAAACACTTTTATTAGAGAACAACAATATATTTTCGAATAAAGAAATTGTCTTATTTGTCGTATGATGTGTACTGTAAAAATCTACCTATGTTAGCATTAAACCTGTATCGGCAAATATATCGAAACATTTGATGCAGAGTTGTAAGTCCTTGGTCAATAAACAGTTTGCTCCGGGCTTTCATAGCGATTTAATGACTGGGTGATGTCACATTGAAATAAGAACAATTTATGCAAATGAGGTATAGTATTACAATTTGATGGGTCCGTGATTCTCGATATACCTAAGCATGAAGTGGGGAGTAACGTCAATAACCCTGTCTAGCGAGTCACTACAAACACACGTTTTAGCTCCAAGTGGGAGGGGGATTAACAGTTTGGAAACTATGTGATGTTGTACACACAATCAGTTTATCAACATTGGGGCAATTAAGGTCTGAGGTAATCTTGCTTAAGTGTGATGACCTAACTGTCGATAGAATGGTTGTATAGAACCAAAGAATTCACACATGTTCGTTTTAGTTAATTAATGCATTGTAGAGCCTAAAATGAGGAAAATTGTTTACACTAGATTCAGCCCATGATCTTGAACCTGAGTATATATTTTTATGACCTTATCATCGTGTTAATATAAACATATTATCATCGCTTTAATATAAACGTAAATATGTTTACGTGTTTTAGAAAGATTTAGGGTGATCCAGCACATACTTAGAAAGACTACTCGTATACACAAAAATGATTCTTAATTACCTTGAATACAAACACTATGCACAGGAAAGAAATATGTTTATCACAGGCATCAGAGCAAACTATTGTGCTTAATTTTCGCCACGTAACAAGTGGCGAAAATTAAACTGGCCAAAATAAAACTATAGACATGTGAGCCAAAGTGGCAAAAATATCATAACACCAAAATACAGTATTTGGTTTGATAGAGTTTGCATTGTACTAAGAAACATTAATTTGTGTTGAAAAATTAGGAGAAAAATATAAAAATCCGACTTTAATGCGAGATCCGCATTTCCCTCTTGTTGTATATAACATGATTTGTTTGTTTCTATAATAATGCTTGACAGTTTATCAATTTTCATACAAGCCACTTCTTAAATTTTCAGTGTTTCTATAGTGAAGAAGATGAAAGTGTGGAAGATGATGAGGATGAGCCTGAAGTTGCTATGGAAACAGAGCCAAGTCATCCGCCTATAGGAGAGTTATTCTTCCTTGATAAAGGGCAAGCATCTACATCAGAGGTATGTAGTACTAGTCTACCAATACCATAACTTTTAGTTCTTGTGTGTAGTTTTTGTTGTTTACAGTATCTGTTCTGATGAATCCAGGGTATGAAAATCAGCAAATTAATATTGAACATGTTATTTATGCAGTAGCTCGGTCTATGGTCATATATTTGTTGATTAAATAGTCCAGTAGAAAATGGAAAGCAACTGGAAATAGTTACTAAATTATCTTTGGCTATAAGTCTTGTTAAATGAAACCATTCACATTTTATTGTTCAGGTATCTGAATCGCCAAAAGGAAAGGGTAAGAGGAGAAGAAAGCTACCAATTGTGCTGACAACTATTAAGGACCTTGAGGAGATTGTAGACCTAGACTCCCCAGAGGATTCTCTTGATTCACTTCAGGGATTTGTAATGGACCCTAAACTTATATCAGAGAGAGTCAAGGACCCAGAAGATCAGAAATTCTTCCAGTCTGAGATTGTCTCCATCACGTCATTAGATACATCTGGAGCTTCCAAAAAGACTCCTAGGAAATCCCCAAGAAAGAAACTGAAGACTCCAGAGAAGGCTAAAGAAGTTGCAGATACAGCTGATGTGAGAAAGTTAGTTGAATCAGGATTAGAAATGATACAGTCTGAAACAGAGACTGAAACTACATTTGATGCATCTGAAGATGGACATACTGTCAAAAGTGTTGTGACTAAAGTGGAAAAGACAAAGAAAGTTGCTGAAGATGATATAAAAGATTCTGACAGAGAAACGAGCCTAAGTAGCATTATACTTGTTGAAGATTCTGAAGATGAGTTTTCTAAAACGAAAGATGTAGTAATTGACACACAGGGAGCAGAAGAAGTTGACAGTATTGCTAGTGCAGTAGTTGGAGAAACAGATAGTGAAATGTTAGCTTCGAGTGTAGGTACTGCAAGTGACATACATGAAAGTAGTGTAGAACATAGAGAGTATGTGTTTGTTCCAGGTAGTGATGTTTCTATGGATACCAGTGAAGGCACAATTACACATTCTGCTGGTAAGAGACGGGATGATGTAGTTGATAGCACCATTGAAAGTACCTCGGATTTGGATCTTCAGGAAACAATAGGTGAAGAGAAATCATCCTCTGGTAAAGATACTCCTATGTCATTTGATAGTGATGATGGTGCTAATACAAGAAGAAGCCTCAGGAAGAAGAAAAATAAAAAATTGTCATCTAGTCCAGTGAAAGGTAAAAAATCTCCAGTTAAATCTCCAAGCCCAATGAAAACATTCACATCTAGTCCAAAACCTGATAAGGCCCAGTCAGGAGGTGATGTTATTGATCTCACAGCAAGTGATATTGAACTTAATCCAGTCAACAAAACTAGTAAAGGGTCTGATTCTCCAGGAAATAAGAAAGTTGATGATGAAACTTTAGGTGACGAGGAAGCAAATATCAGTCAAGCAACAGGATCAGACACAGACCTTTTTATGGAAGTAACTGTCCGATACAATTCTCCCAGAAAGTCTCCAAAGGATAAGAAAAAGAAGAAAGGTACAGATCAAGAGAAAACTCCTACTAGTAAAGTTACTGAATTACATGATGCAGAGAATAGTGATGATGAAGAGGTGTTTTTTAAAAGTATGAAATCTAAACGAAGTTCTATGAGTGCAATAGAGGAAAAGTTCATAGGAAAAGCTATAAGAGGTCAGAAAACTCCAAGTAAAGCACAGGCAAAATCTGTTGATTCTGTTGTACTAGACAAAGGCAAGGGTGAGCAAAATACAGAGACTAGTAGAACAAAGTCTACAGAGGAGATTATATCAGTGGTTGAAGATATCAAGAGTAAGTTGAGGTCCCCTAAGAAAACATCTACAGATAAGGGAAAGGAAGAGACTATGTTTACAGATGACTCGGTTGAATCGGAAGCATTAGATGATAAGGCAGAAGAACAGAATGAGGGAGTTCAGGCTAAAGTTGTGGAAGAGGAAGATGACTCTGATTTTGAACAAAGTAAAAAAGAAAGAAAAACACCGAAGAAGGATGCTAAAAAGTCTGACAGCAAAACACCCAAGAAGTCAGACAGCAAAACACCCAATAAATCAGACAGCAAAACTCCCAAGAAGTCAGACAGCAAAACTCCCAAGAAGTCAGACAGCAAAACTCCCAAGAAGTCAGATAGCAAAACTCCCAAGAAGTCAGACAGTAAAACTCCCAAGAAGTCTGACACTAAAACACCAAACAAATCTGACATTATGCAAGATGTAGAAGTACTACCTGAACAACCTGGAAGTCATAAGAAGAAAAGTGAAAAGGAAAACACAACACCGCAGAAGACAAATGAAGAAGCTAATAACGTGCCATCCAAGAAGTCACCTCAAAAGCAAGACAATGAAGCTCTAGAGCCACATGGAGGTGATAGAAAGAAGAGTCCAAAAGAGAAGACAACTCCAGATTCCAAAACAACACCAAACAAACACATAGATATGGATATTTATACATTTGAAGGGTCAGAAGATATTGATGATGAGGAACAGGCCAGAAGTAGCAAACTTTCTAAGAACCGTACACCATTGAAAAACAAAAATGCCTCTGATGTAGTGCCATCAAGTAGCAGTAAAAAGAATGTTAAAAGCAGTGCAGGAAAAGAGGATGATGGTGTATGTATTGTAGAGACCGATAGTGACAGTGATGTAGTCCTTATACCAAACATTGAAAAACATTTAAAACCAGCACAGGAAACAAGACAAGAGACGCCAAATAAAAGTCCACAAAGGTCACCTAAGAAAAAAACTCCAAAAGGAAAAGCAGCTGATAATGTTAAATCTCCTAAAGTAACAAGTGAGAATGATGTTGAAGCTATGAAAGCATTGGAACAAGATAAAGATAAGAAGAGAGCTTCTGGTGATGAGGATAAAGCTTCACCAAAGAAAGCTAAAAGAACTCTTAGAACCAGAACAAAACCAGAGGCCGTTGATGACTCTGGAATGGATAGTGATGCATCCGTATCAATGAGAACCAGGAGAAGTCTAGGGGCAAAGGGAGCTATACCTGCAAAGGGCCCATCAGCAGCTAAGAAAGGGACAAGTGATACCGACCAGTCTGATGTTGAATCCAAACCTACTAGAAGATCAGTTGGAGGAAGAAGAACATTGATTAAAGACAAACCTATCATTGAAGAAACAATCAGTGAAACAGAAGATAAGTCAGATGTTGAAACCAAACCAGGTAATAAATTTGTAGGTAAACTTAAACCAGCTGGTACTGAGCCTAAAACACCAGAGACAAAAAGTTCTGCGAGGAGGCTGTCTGCTTCAACGTCTAAGAAAGCAGCAGAGAAGAAAGTAGAAAAGCTTAGAGGTACACGTAAGAGACGCCTGTCCAGTGAGCTGTCAGAAGCAAACTCCACTGATTCAGAAGTCAGCTTCCCTAAATCTAAAAAGGTAGGAATTGCTTGATATTGCTTTCTGTGATTTAAAAAACAACTTCATGGAAACTGAAATAAAAGGACCACTTAACAGATTGATGAGTCTAGTCTCTTATTTTGAGATGATTCTAAGTTACGGATGTGATAAATAAAATGCTATTGAATTTGGCTTGGGAAATATTGATCTTGTTATTTATGTGACCCTTTTCTGTAGTTTGAACTCGATCACTTATTTTGTAGGTTGTATATTATTATTGTATGATATTTCAGACACAAACATTTTACTTATTTTGTCTCCCTGGAGAGTGGATTTTAGTTCTGGTTTTTAATATCTAGTGTGTTTTCTTTATCTTGCCCATGGTTATTCTTTACCATGTAATAAGCAGGACAAGTAAAAACTACCTGTATTTATAAGAGCAGCTGTTTATTGGAGTTGTCAACATTTGAATATCCTACTTCTAAATCATGTGATTCTAATTTGTCCACTGTTGTATTTCTATTTATACACAATGTAAAAGACTAAATGTATCCATGATATACAATAAGAAGTATATATATGCAAAATGTAACGAAACGGAACTTTGCAAACATGGGAATGACCCAACTCTTAACCAAAAATTAAGTACGTCATTTGAATTTATATTTCAGATTGAAAAGTCGCCTGGCAGGAGGTATGTTGAAACATTAAAATGAGTTTTAAAAGTTGAATTATTAGCTTTGGATAGTTGGTCATTCTGTTTAAAAAAGGTCAGCAAACAATGGCAGGAAGTAAATGTAGATGTATAATGGTGGATTTAATAAGTAAAACAACATTGCATAAAATGGTTGTAGAATGGTGAAAAATCAGGCCTTTATGACTGCTGTTTATTGCTGGAACGTTTGATTTTACTGTTAGTTAAAGGCCCACAGTTTCTAAAAGTAACTTAAAACTTGTGATACCAAGAAAAACATGTCAGCAGTCAAAACTAAATAATCCATGAGAAATACGATCACAAAGCGAAACTTTCTGTTTACATTTGAGCAGTTACTGCTTTTTCTTAATTGTTTTAGACAATCATTTGAGTACTAAACCAAACTGTTATCATGGGTAGCAATTCTGCAACTAGTAATACAAACCGAGGAATAAATGGCATTAAAAGTATAACCCTTGTAAAAAATACAATACATTTACAAGCTTATGTAACCATTTCTTCTGTTCCAGGTTCTCTACCATTCCAATTATAGCAGAGCAGTCTGAGGCAGTTAGTAGTCCAAATAGAAGTGAGTATTAAGTTCATGTAGGTTTCTTTTATAAACTTGCAGTGGGCGCATTCATTTACCTGGGCATGACAGTTTGGGGAATGCTGGAAATATTGTTTTCGTGGATTCTTTCATGAACCATTGTACTAAGTATATGAATAATATATTTGCTGACATTTGACTTCATGGTTCAGTCGCCAGTTGAAATCTTACTCAAACTAGGGACTTACACTTTCTCAGTATTATAAAACAACATGAAATGAAAGAATGAAAAGGTGAGAGAGTAAAGTGTAATAAGCATATAGTGTTTCTGAACAGTCATATCGAGTGATTTAGTTTTCAGCTATTTCACTTTATCCAATGTATTGCAAACTAAGATGGTTTCCATGCGTTCAAGTATACGCTAGAGAAAACAGAACCGCTATTAAAAACTTAAAATGTTTTAAGATTTAGCATGTAGATCAGGCATTGTACACTCGCTTGTTTAAGTTTTTTTAGTTCTTTCTTCTAGACTGATCAAGAGTATTATTTATTAACAAGGCATAAGTTTGTTTATCCTACAGTATAACATGTTATCAACTTGCCCACAGATAAAAACATAAACTGTATCAATGTGCTCAATTAAGATACTGCTAGTATATCTTGTATTTCTTCTCAATTTCAGGAAAATCTGTAAGGCACAAGTAAAGCTGTACATGGCAAGACTAAAGATCAAACAAACAATGTGGCACAGTTGTTGTAATGGTCTTACATGCTCATCAAATAAACTGTAATTATTGTGCTTAATGTTTTGTCTGATTCGCTGTAAAATACTGTAAACAGCTGTAATTTTGTATAAGGTATACATGAATATATAAATTGTTTAACTATTTTTTGAAAAATGATATTGTATCTTTAAGAATATATCTGAATTTCCGGCAAGGACTGAGAACTCGAGGGTAGAACTACTTTTAATGTAACTTTGTCAATTCATAATAAATATGTGCTTTGTTTATCATTATTTTGTATTAAAGAAGTTTAGGAAATATTTATACTAGAGGATTCATTTCTACAGATAAGTAAATATATTTACATCTTACATGGGTTGGATATGTAAAGAGAAGACTGTATACATATGTGCTTCATCTAGTTAAGATTTCTTTGATTAGTCATTAAAATTGTCCAATTAGATACACTGAACCATTCAGTTTTATGTTTATAGTTCACGTTATTACTTCTTTTCCTTTCAATTATTTGTTTTAGTGTGTACATGTAGGGTATGTTTCATTATATCAGAGTTAACTAGTTTTGTGGTTCAATTGCTTGTGTGTTGTTTTCTTTTTGCATTTTGTTAAAGAGAAATATTCATCTGGTTTCTGGGAATAAGATAATTAAACGTTGGGCATTTAATCTTGTCATTTCAAGACTTTGTTATGTGAGATTGTAATTAAGGTCACTCAGTCGGATAGTTGGATTTGTTCAGGGTTTTTTTTGTTTTCCAACCACACAAGTGTTTTGCTTGACAATAACAACAGAGAAGCATTTGTTGTAAAAGTTGTTTCATGTTTCTTTGTAAGTTTATTTACACCATTATTTTGATGAGCATGTTTCATGATGTTTGTAAAAAGTTCAAGCCTTACTACTTCATCGTAGTTTTGGGTTAACATGTAAACATATACTTTATATCATAGCTTCAGTTTTTTCAAGTTAGCATTCGTAATACATCACACTTTTTGATTTGCATGCAAATATTTTTACTTCATCATCAAATTTGATAGTTCAAGTAAGCATCTGTAGTTCATTATAGTATTGTATTGGTTTATACATTTATTGTATTCAACACGCATGTTTGGACTGCATGAATCACTCAATAAAGTGTTACTTTTGATTAGGATTAAGCAACTGTAAATTTGAAAATTACATGTACAGTAGATGAGATAGTTGTATTCCCACTTTGATAGTGCTTGAAAATCTATTGATAAAGAGTTATACATTTATGAATGTATTTGACTGTTGTTACCTGAGTTAATGTGCTTTAAATTGCATGTTTGCAGTTTTGTTCATATTTATGTTCTATTTGAAAGAATTCATTGACAGTTCACAAGTTTCAAATAAAAGCATTGTTGGAAATTATGTTGATTCATTTATTTTTATATTTATTGTTATATTTTGTGGCATGTCTGACTTCATCACACACAAAAAAAACAATAAAAGGTGAAGCATAAACTTTATGGAAGTCTTAAATTAAGGGGACACTCCGTGACTTTAAAAACAATGCTAGAGGAGTCCACCTGTTAACAACAGTTGTGATATTTTATAAAGAAAAAATCCTTCCATGTATTTATCTGGATGTGTGACATATTCATTAAAGCATTATATCTCCAGTAGAGCTTGCAGATACCAAGTGGAGAAAATGTTTTCTCACAGAGAATAAGCCAAACAGTTACATACAGAATCACTGCACAATCCATATAATAACTTCTGAATTGGTAGGATTGATTCATAGCAAGACCCAACAAAATACAACACAACTTGAACATATTGATACATTGTACCATGCACCATGTTTGTTCGAAGCATAATAACAGCCTACTTCTTGAATTGATTGGTTTTATGGAGAGATAAGAAGTGAAAACACCCAAAAGGGCCCGTTTAGTACCCCAAAAAATGTAATAGTTCTAAGGGAGACAACTTTCTTTAATGTAGTGAAATCTCTTTTCGACAATTCTTTTTACCTTTGGGTCATTCAAGGTGACCTTGACATTTATGGTAAAAATCTCTGATTTCTGATTGGTCAGTTGATTGATCACGCATTTGTATAATGACATTTCGTACAAACATGGCTGACAAGCTAACAGTGTTTTGTTGTCCACGATATTTTTCCGGAATTGCCACTATTTGCATTACTTTGTCGCCATAACGAAATGAGCACTCATTTGAGAATGGTTCAGTCGACATCAGGCTCGGTTAATGTGCCATTGTCTTCGCTAGGTGTGTCGAATGAACGACCGCGTAGCAAGAGCAAAGAAAAGGAAGGTATTCACAGTGGACATTTCATGGTTAGTCGTGTGCACGACAATACATCAGGGGATTATCTTTCAGACGAGGAAAATTTAGAAATTGAAAATGAGACAGAAGGATTTAATTTTTCTGATGCCAGTAAAAGCACCTGCACGACCTACATCTTTGGAAATAGATCGACTAACACCATGGCCATCGATGAGTCTCTGTCCAATTTGTTCAAACACTTGACTTTGGCATATAGGTAATGTTATGTTATTGTTATCAACATTTATGTGTAGTATTCTCAGATATTTATGGTGCATGCATATTTTCAGAACTAGGTGACATTGATCTTCCCCTTTGGTCAACCCTTTTGGTAGAGCGTAGTGCTGTTGCGCAAAAAAGCAAGTAGAATGCTGTCATGTAGAAATTCACTCTGAAAGATTTAGCAGCAATATGCATATACACATAAGAAATGCTGTACCTTAGTTAGTTGTAGTTCTTCAAAGTGAACCCTTCGCATTTAAGCTATTTTTCTGTTTGGCAAATGCGCCAGGGTTCTTCACATTAAGCTAAAAAACAGATTGCATAGTTCCGTCGTCAAACCTATGTCCGAACATTCAGAGGCTGAAAAATCAGTTAAGTCAAAGTCAATAGTTATGCATTAGTTATTTGGAAAGAACAGACAAAAATACATCAACATGCACAACAAATCAACTTGACATACTTTAAAACATCTTTAGCAGCCTCTTAAACCAAAGACATGTCACATTTAAGCCATCGTTGTATGCATATGGGTGCCTGCGCATATGCAAATGAGACTGGACAGATTTTTAGACGAAAATTTGAGTTTGATTATTTTCGTAAAACAACGCAGCCGTTTTAATGTGCTTTAAAGAGATCATTTGTAGGCTAAACTTATAGTATGTAGTGACAACATGTACATTTAAACAGTATATTTGGTAAGTAGAACTGACCTCATTCACATTTTGCGTAATTAAACTTTTTTGCTAAAAATAGATATTTAACCTGTTAAACCTAGTACACAATGGCTATGTACAGTCATGTTGCATAGTGTAAACAATCCAATTTAATGCCGCCGTTCACTGAATTAGAAGGTGAAAGTGATCATTTATGTTACAGTTTATGTTAAAAATAGTTTATATGAGTTTAGCAGTGCTTAATTTGTACAGTTGTTGCATTGTTTTGGTTTCACCATTCAACTGATTTATACTACGTGTTGTTAACGTAAAAGTGGAGAACCTTGCATTTGACACATCAAAAATTATCACAAATGCATGGTTTTCTATGAAGAACTAAGTTATAAATCGTAGCATTGGCCATATAAATTAATTATAAATATATATATATATATAGCTGATGTTCTTCAAACAAAGAATGAGAAACAAACAAAGGTTATTCCAAAAGTCCAAGGGAGATCATTCTAGTTCAATTAACTATTAATTAAATTGCCTTGAGGCTTGACCAACAATTGCATCAGAGACGCTACAAGTTGAAGACTCTTCAACAGACAAACAGTTAAAACTTATTAGCACCTTATATCAATACTACTACACAATTGATAAATCTCTAGTTTTAGCAAATGACGATTTTAAACGACAAATGCTTTTATACTATTAGAATTGATTAATTAACACGCGAACATCAACTTGGTGCAATTTCATTCACAAACTACCACAAGTGCAGGCTCGTCACTTAATGGCTGATAAAGATTAGCTTGGTATCTAAATAGCATATAAACTGGGCCTATCAGCTTCTTTCAAATTCCACACTTTCAACTTCTTCAGCTAAGACTTTTGATTGATTTCTGATAAGATGGAAACACATGGCCGCATTTCCCTTGAGTCAATTAAACTTGTGGTTCTCTTTGGTCATGTTTCAAATGTGGGTATGTCAAAACTCAGGACCTAAGGTCAAGGGAATACCTTGAGAATTGAATGCAACTTAATGATAATCAACTGTGTAATGGTCTACTTGAATATGACAAACAAATGAAACTGAACATTATAAGCCAACCAAAATGTAAAAAAACGCCTTTGGTACATTCATTTTTTGTATAAATCATTGTTAGCAAAGTTTAGATTTTGAGTAAAGTCAAAGGAGGAGTACTTCCAGATAAGCGGTGCCTGTGATTTAAGTTGTTGAAAATATTTTGATAGTGTGTCTGTTGGCCTGCTGTCCCCATCTTAGCTTTCAATAAACATGCCTTGAAGCATCTTTAAGAATGATCGATATAAGCTAAAAACTAACCACAACAACCCGTTTCATTGTCAGTCAAAATTGGGAACTGTTTATCTAAAGCTACCCACTACAAGTAATAGTAAACAAAGAGTTTGAAACCTTGATTTGAAAAGTTATCCTTCTATTTGTAATTTAACAAAATTAGTTATAAAGTTGATAGTCAAACACTTGAACTATTTAGGAGTCTCTGAGAACCTAGAGTAGACTATTTCTTATATTTACCAGTTTGTAACAATGCTGCAGCTTGGTTTGCTACGTTTGGATTGAACACCACAGACAGTCACATACATTTTTAAGTTTTAACGATTGCAATAAACTGTTCTCAAAGTTCCCATGAAGTGTTTTAAGCATATCAGCAAAAAGGCAAGCCAACACACCTTTTCTGCAACCTGGTCATAATACAGCATTGTGAAACAATTCCTATCAACCTATCAAATGGGTTTGGGTGCAGGATGAGTTGAAATCCCTTTACAACCTGTAATGCATTTGCCTGTTTTAACCAACGATAAGCAGGACATGTTGAGGTTTTAATAATTTGTGTGCCCTGAATTTCCCATAAGAGCATTCCAAATTAGGTTAGTGTTAACATAATAGAAGGTCTGAAGAGTTGTTTAGAAAGCCACATTCACTTAAGTACATATGGTAAAAATGTAAATGCATATGATTAAAGAAACTCTTGTTTGGTAATTGATGTAAAAGAGAGATGTTGTCTGAACAGTTTTAAGATAATTTTTAACTGCAGTATAATTCATTAATTGTGATGGAATATTCAACAAATGCAACAGTGCTTTTAAATCAGGTGAAGAATGGATTAACTGAATGAATGATTCCTTTCTCCTGCCTGTATAAAGTGCTCCAGTTTTTCTCTGATGATGATCTGACCGAATTTTCAATACACAAATACAGCTGTTTGACTTTTCATCGACTTTCAGCTCTTTTACAGACAGGAAATTATGTTCACAGTTGTATAGTTTCTTCAAAGTTAATTCTGGAGACATGAGCTTTATCTGAACAAGTGTGCTACAGAACTTCAGGAGAAGCATAATACATGTAAGGTCGAGAATGAGCTTTGATATTGTCCAAATTAAAATCACAGTTTCACTCATGAAAAGCTATTACTTTAGACAAGTTTTGCCTATTCAAACTGGTTTTGTGTCTTACCAATCTGCTACAAGCCAAGGTTTGTACAACATTCAAGCAGCACTTGTAAACATTTGCAGTTGAATACTTCAAGGTTTCTTATTCACTACATTTAATTACAATTTCAACTAAAAAAAACTCACAAAGGCTTCCAACATGCAAACTATTTCTGGCAAAGAATGTTTATATTGTTGGTCTCTTTGTTTACAAACACAAGCTGTAGCAGCACATAAGAAACTGTGTTTACATATCAAGATGAGTGATACATAATGCTGAAAAAGTCCTTAACAGATAAAAGTATACAGTACTGTAGTGGGGCTGTGTAAAGTAAGGGATTAATTGGTTTTGTTTGTATGAAAGATTAGATATGTGTATTAGGGAAAGTCATTATCAGTTCATTACTAGTGACAACTCATCGTGAATGTTATGGGGTCAGGTTATTTGTTGAGTAGAGGTTACAAACTATACCAGAACCTCATCCTTTTGACCGGTAACCTTTATACTGATGTTTTATGTGACTTTTATCTCAATTAATTTGAAGCACAGGAGGCTGGGGTTATAATTCAGTCCTTGCTGCATCATATCAAATAAGTTAAGTGCAATCAATAGCACCCTTGCTTGGTGTTCAGGCTCAGCAATCAAAAGGTAGAATTGGCTTTTCCTTGACCCCAAATAGAAATCATTGGCATATTGTGTGGCTCTTCGTGTATTAAGGGTTGGTTAAACAACTTGTTGCACATGTGTTCACCATCACCAGACAATGTGTGATACATATATAATATACTATTATGCAATACCTTGGTCCAAGATCCAGATGACAGAGGTAAAAGGGTCAACTTTTAGAATGAAATCTTTTGTCTGGACTATATGTTTGAAATGGATGAAGAGATTCTAAATGAAGTTGGCATGCACACCTTCAAGACAGTCATTGTGGGCTCGGCATTGTTGACCTCAAGGCAAGGAATAGCTTGTAATGAGTAATTGAAGCCTTGTCAAAATGAATCCAATACAGAATAGCAGCTCAATGATGCTTGCTTTTTTTCCTACAATCTAAACAGTCATATACACTATATGTTGTCAAGGCTACTGAGCTGGCTGTGGATTTTGAGTATTTGAATTTTGAAGAGGAAACCTTCCGACCAGTTTATATGTGATGCGTGTAGACAATGGGTGATAATTGGGGAAATAGAATAAATAAGAACCTGCTAATATGAGTCATATTATGACTGTACAATTTTTTCGTTCTTACGACAAAGTGTCCTGGAAATTGAACATAACTAATAATGAGATATTCGTTCCTTATTCTGCTGTTCTTAACTTAATTATTTTACCATGATATGAAATATTAACTCCAATTATTGAATAAAAATGTTTTTGGTTTTTGTATGAATATGATGTCAGTTGAAATGTTGAGTTCTATGAAAATAATAATTTGTTTAAAATTCTACAACCTGTTATATTATATCACTTGAATGTTGTATTTTTCTGCAAACAGCTAATTTATGAAAGCAACTATTTGATTTTATGAGCATTTTCCAATCTTTGATCTCAAACGTTGTAAAGTATTTGGCATAGTCAGTTTTCTGTCAAGAGAAATTAATGGCACAAAAAGTTGTTTTGTTTTTAAAAGTAAGATTTATGCTTCATTTACATGAAGACTCCTTGTTAAATTGTAAGCTCACTTTTGTTGGCCTAGCTAGCTCATTCAATGTGATACATAAAAAACACGTCAAACTATTTTGAATCTGTTTATCAGACCTAATATCTTTCTCAGGAATTCATTTCTAGATAACCAACTTTACGAATTTCTGGTGTATCATTGCGAGGAGAAATCTCAATCTCGAGCACTAATTTTCTGTTGCAGTCGGTTAATTTGTTTGGATTTCCGTAAATAAAGGGCTCCTGAACTTACTGTTACATACAACACTTAGTACTGAACAGATATAAGACTAGAATAATAGTTGTCAGTGAATGATCTATAAGTAACACACACAAATACTAAAAAACAAAAACAGTCAAGATTCCTCAAGATCAACACAACACTCTGAGACCTTTAACCCCTTAAGCTTCCCACATTACAACTCAAAGTCACTTCTTAAATCGGTCTTACGGTAGTTTAAATTAAGCATTGAAATACAGAAGCCAGTGTCCTTGTAAATTACTGTAGATATCTTCTGGCGAAAACCAAATTCTCAAATCATTGAAAACCAAATTTCCGCTGTCCCTAAGCCATATGATATCTTAACATTTCATCAACAAAACTGAGACCAAAGTCCAATCGTTTTTATCTTGTTTTATCTCTTAAAAAGTAAAACATTCTTTGAACAAATCAACCCCCAAAACAAGAAGTCACAAAAGAATGTTTACAGCTTTGCTCTATTAGATTAGCTCAGTCATTGACCAGTTTTAGTATTTACCTTTTCTCTGGCTGAAAATAAATACTGGTATCTCAGGTTAAGACCCAGTTGTAGGACCCTTGTTGTAATGCTAGTGTACCCCTGGCCTTGGTACTGTACAGTATGTCATAACTTGGTTTACCATACACCAAGTAGTTTTAGTGGTGTTAATAATTTGTAAGTTAAGATTGTGTTCTACTCTAGAGATTGGACATGTTCGTTGGTGATTCAGAAATTTATTTAATTGGTTTACAGTTTCTATTTCCATTAGAGGTATGGGTAGTTTGGTGTTGCAATGTTGAATGTAAGTCATGGGTTCACTTTAAATATGGAAAGCTGAGCTGTTAAATATCAAGATTTCATATAATGTAGATTGAATAGAATGTTGACGAAAAATATGTAACCACTCGCTGATCTAACTCTAGTCACAGGTTATGTTTACATTTATATGATTATACTGAGCTTTGGAAACACGTAGCATGGAACAATCTTTATGGGTACCATATCATTTCCTTATGCCACTCTCATTTCGATTCCTCCTTTTGTAAAACTTGTATTTATGGTAATTTTTGTTTATTGTTTTTCAGCGGGAAGATCACATCGCCAAAATGGAAGCAGTTTCGCGGCATGCACATGAACGTGAAAGAGAAGATCAGGGTGAACAATTTGATCTGGAGAGAATGGTACATGCAATGTAAGTACATCACCAAACAACACATGTAATGAATATAGGGTCGTGTGAATTACAAAAGGAATATGAAACTTTAGCCACTCTTACGGATACTTTTCTCTGCTCCATGCCTGTTTTATTGACTATTTTTAACTGACATATGATAGTCTGTAGATGAACCTTACAATTAAGAATTGAATGACGACCTGTTTGTGTTCATGCGATATGAACGCAAACAGGTCTTCAATCAATACTTATATTTACATTTTCCTACACAATCTATGTAAAATGCTTTTTTTTAGATTTTAACTTAGTTTTTGATAGTCAAATCCTTCCATAAACATCCTTACCGGCTCTGTAAATCATATGTTTGGAACAGCCATCAGACGATTCACAGCTGTTATGTTTAAAAATAGTTCTAATAATAGTTATTCAAATTAATCTTTAAAATAATAATATATAGACAAGCAAGAGGTATCAATATTAATATTAAATTATTTTCATTAGTTGAAAGGAGACCACTGCAATCATAAAGCAATGCCGATAAAGTCTATACTAAGTAGAGTCTAATCGTGGCTATTCATAGGTTTACAGTATCGTGTATGGGTCAGCGTGATGGGCTGTGTTTACATTCTTTACATGGCGGCATATTTGGAGTT
>ENA-OREC01000330-OREC01000330.1-marine-metagenome-genome-assembly--contig:-NODE-330-length-17106-cov-12.821540_pt1 | contig 17106 bp, 10 predicted proteins | sample MGYA00248626_ERZ508543 | MGnify/ENA primary metagenome ERZ508543 (study PRJEB26211, sample SAMN05518279) | marine metagenome | isolation source: Puget Sound, Washington, USA | host: Bankia setacea...
TTTCAAAAATGTACGAATGGATATATTTGGTCTTTATACGTTCATTATGTATATTTGTTGATATATTAACTGTCTGTCTTACGTTCATTCATTTTCTTTAATATCAAATATGAGTATAATATTACTTTAATATGTTGTTTTAAATATTTTGTCTAACTAAAGCCCTCTATTAACCTTTTACTTCACGTGACAATGTTAACTCAAGACGCCGATTTATTCGCGCAATCTTCGCGGAAATATGTTCGTCTTTTGCTGACTTTCGAATATCTCTGCGCTACAGTACACCAGCCAATGCACCTGTTTATCCTGTGTGAGAACTTGGACCGGGTGTATCAAACATGGCAGAGGTCACACAGGTGTCTCGTGACCTAACAAGGACAGAGGTCAGCCAGTACATCAGATATAAACTGTTAATGTAGGGTGAAACTCGGACCAAGCATTCACACCTCTTAGATTTCCCTTTCACTAATGTATAGGTATTGTAAGTGAGAATAAACAAGTACAAGTAATAAGAGTATAACCTATACGTAGAATCTCTTTCGCCAGAGGCAGTATTGTATAAGTATTATAAATAACGTTATTCATTGTTTCGGGTGGACCAAAATAACAACGGGTTTTAATCCTGGATTTTATTATTGTAGAACATGACCGAAGAGAATAAAAATGCGGATACAAAAGTACTACAAATAGTTTTTAAAAGGTGGCTGTCATAATATGGAGTAACATAACTGCCTGTAAACCCGAGCTTCTGTAACACGATGATCGTACTTTATCCAAAGATTGCAAATAAACACATGTAGCATATGTTACGAAAGAGCCCAAACCGGGTCATGCCAGTCAGGTTGTGATTCTGAAGGTTTTCGTATTTTGTTCGATTTAACTTGTTTTGGTTATTTTGCCGTAGTTAGCAGAATGATCCAAGTTACGTGTAGTCAAAGAATGAAGACGGCAAATACTTTTTTTACTTGAATATCCCCACTGTGGTATCGTTCTTGTACATACGCTAAACACAGTACAAACGTGCTGAGCTGAGAACAATTGGAAAACAAAAGGATCCCAAGTGTGTCTATATGGATGGCATTGATATATTTGTAACACGAGTTGATACCAAGTACAAGGTTCGTTCTACGTGAACAGCCTGCCCGATTTATCTCAGTGTATTTTTACCAAAGTCAGCAAAAAAACCTTATTGCTGAAATGGCTGCCTGACACGCGATTAGAGGGTTGACTTTTTTTCGGCAGAACTTGTAGGAAACACTCGAACGAAAGCCGACCATAAGAAACATGATAGCTGTATCCCCAGATCGAACACTTAGGGAAATAAACAATGGATTTGTATGGTGATATTGTGATGTTGCCTTTCAAAGCAAATCTAAGGTAAAACGATGTTAACAATTTGAACATGAATCACTTGATGCGGTGACTACGACGAGGTGCTTGTACACGTAATTGATGGGAAACTAGATTCTGGCGCCCAACGTGAAAATTAATACATCTTGACTGATATTATAAACGTTGTGGCGATAACAAATAGTTAACACTGCTAAAGAAATGTCGTTTTGATGTATATATTCAAGACCAAAGTCACAGCAACAGTATAGAGGTAAATGACTAGAACTTTCTTTAGTATACAATTCACACACATCAGAGCGCCAGCCGAACGAAGAGCTATTTACGAAATAAACACAGCAGAGCGCCAGCCGAACGAAGAGCTATTTACGAAATAAACACTTCAATACAATTCACACACAGCAGAGCGCCAGCCGAACGAAGGGCTATTTACGAAATAAATACTTCAAGTATTGCTACAGTCAGTTACCATGCGACGATCACGATTTATTTCTCTGACAGCATTCCTTCAGTTTTAAGACTTCGTGTACTTTAAAATTCCCTAATTTTGTTTCCTTGCAAATACTCGTTTCGCTTCCTTACAGACTGTAGCGTGATTGCTTACAATGATTGTCTTGTGTGTTACACCTCTTGTTACCTGTGCATGTGTGCTAAGAAGCGCGTACTTTATGACTGGTGGGAGTAGTTATTTTGTTGTCGTCAATATTTTTATTTGTACCGAATTTTGTCAAAAACAAAATCGGTGAATAAATTATATGGGATAAGCGTACCCCTTGCTGGCTTTTTTGATAACCACACAGAGGTGAATATATTCTCTACGAACCAATTTTGAACATTCATCAGTATCGTAAATTCAATTAACATATCCATATAATAGCCAATGGAATAGAATATTTGGACCAATTATTCTGTGCCCGCTTTTGTTCGGGATTATCAATATAATCGTTGAAATTATCTAAAATGATAGATAGAATTAGGCAAACTGATCAGGAATGAGCCCCCCTACCGGCGTATTATCTGTTACATTGCTATCCATTCAGTTCAATACATCCTACCTAATAACTGTATGATATCGAAATTTAAATAATAGGACCGCACTATTACAATATACACCTGTCTATATCCAATTATCATATGTACAATGGAAGAGACGGAGGAGGTGGTTAACAAGTCAGTGCCGATTGTACTCGTGGAATGCGAGAGGTTCAGTAAGAAACTTGAGTTGTTTTTGTTCTCCCAATCTTGAACCAGGGCGCCCTTCCATTGAGAAGGTTAGTAAAGCGATTGTAGCACGGATCTATATAGAGCACCCGGTCCACCCTGGCAGTTTAATTCATGAAGTGTTTGCGCTTTACCGTTACCCGAGTGCAAACAGTAACTGCTCTAATGAATGAGACTTGAAGTGTAAGCCAAAACGCGTATTTAACAGCCATATCGGTCGCTCTTTAGGCCGGATCAGTGACTTTGAAAGACGTTAGAACTAAAAGCTATTCTGACACTAACACGTCTAAAGACATTAATCTTGTCATCGGTAGGAAAGGCAGTGTTCCAACGACTAGTATAGTCAAGTCGGGTGCATAGCGGACACTTCAGACAGTTAATGCGTATATGTACTAGTACAGTAGCGAATTAAATAATATGGTTTGTTTGTTCTTTGATTTAAATGATCATTGATCTAGTTAAACAGTTAGCACCGCACCAGCTTTCCTGAATAACATGCATAGATTCCTCGACCAGAACTAGCTTAATAACTTTCAACACGAACAATAGGTAAAGCTTGACCCTTGACCGCATATAGATGTTTTGACCGCAAGCCTTTGACCCCTTGTTCACTTTAATCCCGAAACCCGGATAAATGTCCCAAACTCAGTGGGGTGACATTGTACAGGTATTTAGTAGGTACACTTATGATATGGATCAATGATTGTAAACATTTTGGATAAGGATCGGTTCGTTGGTGATCTGGATGCCAGCGTTGTGTGCTTTACACATTGAGCAGATTGGGCTGATAAGTAATTACGGTACATTTGTTTTGAGACTAAACTGGGATTGTTTTATCCAATACGTAATTGACACATTTAAGTATATTCAGCACAAAACAAACCTGAATGATTGAGGAAAACTAAGTGAAGAAGGCCAACACGCCAAGGTTGAGAACTGGGTTAGCAGCCAAGGAACTTTACTGACCTTGTTTTAAGTTTGCACTCATAAAGATAGATATTCACGCTACTCTGATTTTCCATGTTCTGATGAAGGATTGAATGCTAAAACAGGTGCCTCCTTATCTACCAAGCCAATGCTTTGAGCAGACGTTTTTTTCTCCTGCCTCTCCCCACCCCAACATAACCCATCAATTTAACATTTATATGAAGAGTGAACAAGTGAACAAATACGCAACATTTACATTATTTCTACTCCTGTGCCCATGTTTTAAAAATGTCCGCGACGACAAAAAGGTCATGGTCATGTGACACTGACATTCACCATTTCCAGGACTGGTCAATATGTCTCACGTCTCGACTGGAAGTTGACCTTTAAGTAACTGACAAATGCTAATTCTACGGTAATAAAGTAACATCAGGAAGCGAGCAATGATGTTAATGTCAATCTCCTTAGCGATGAGTATTATCTGTAAGACTGCGATCAGGTTGCGTGATATTCACCATTTGTAGAAGACACATTATGACATTCTTGTTTGTCTTGTATGTGAGATATATGTTTAGCATCACGTTGAATTAATGATATGAACCCCATTTCGTATTTATAAACGCACTCAACGTCGTGGTGTCATTACAGTTCCATATTCGGGATGTATATGTGCACGGTGCCTTGAAGAGATGTTTTTGTTAATTCGTGTAGTTCGTGATTAAAACAGTAACTAAATGTAACAAGGTGTCGAAACTTTGCGCCAGTCGTAATAAGTCGTACCAAACTATCCTCTCATGGTCACGTACATCCATAAATAGATGAACACCACACTGACAAAACAATGTTTAATTATGTAAATAGAAGCGCGCGCAATTTTATTGACACTATTTGTTTTGAGAAGCTACCAGATATACAATTAAACGACAAACCACCAACAAACTTACCGATTTACGTATGTGGATTAATGTTTACCAAAGCTGGTCGCGAAGGGTTACTAGATAGTGTAGTTAGTACTATAATGCTCCTAGTTGGAAGATACTCTGAGCTTACATCAACTTATCTAGGTGACTCTTTCCGATGTATTCTTCCACCTGACTGTACTGTTTCTGTGCTTTATTGCATTATTTCTCCGCTCCAATATTTCGCTGACATTGGTTTGTTGAAACAACAAACACACGTGTTTATACAACACTAATGTATGAGAAAGCAGAACTCACAATATTTTCAATTAACGGCTTATACATGCACTAACAACACTAGATCTAAAAATATCAAACCACTTTTTTTGTTTTGTTGAAATTGCTAGTTTTTATTAAATGACTTTGTCGTATATGCGTTAAAAATGTGGTCGGGAAATTGCGAAGTGGAAGAGCAAGGCCATGTTTGTTAACGGCTTATTTAGGTCGCATATTTAGTTTCATAATACAGTCAACTTATAGATTTTATGGCGGATAGAATGCTAGAATGTATAAGTAAAGACAGACTTTAATAAATGTATACGAAAGTGATGGGGACGATACATGTATACGACGACGAGTGGTATGCCAGTTTCGGGTGTCATCGGAAGGAAAATAAAAACTGGAAATTTGAGCTTTGTAAACAAACTGTCTGAACACAATAGTGTCAGCGCCCATTGTGAGACTGCCTGTCACCATTAGGGTAGAACGGGTACATGTGCTGAACCCGGTTTTGACACTTTTGTTAGTACGCTATCAACAAAATATAAGCATTGTGCGTACATTCATTTTTTTAATTAAGGTCACATCATAAATTAATAGTTCATCACACCTGCTTGTCCTGCATCCGCCAAATTGTCCAATATATTTAGTTAATCATGTACATACTTGTCTATTTGCAGAGAAGATACCATGCCAAATATGGTCGAATTTTCAAAGAACAAATGGGCCCCATAACAAATTTGTCTATAGCCGATCCTCAACTAGTAGAAGAGATATTTCGCAATGAAGGAAAATACCCTAACCGACCGGCATACGACGCTTGGCTACTGTACAAAGAAATGCGCAAACGAAGCAAAGGAATAATGTCAGCGTAAGTAAAGAATATACAGTCAATACTATGTTGCTATTTCATGGTCTCAATGGCTCCCCTGTAATGCAAGCTAACATGCCGTTATTGCCTTACTTTAGATTTCGATATGACACGCTTTGTGCTACAGATGTTACGTGATTTAAAAAAAAAGCAAATGACGTCATGATAACACACCCCTTGCTAAGGTGTTTAAATAATAATCATTTTACCAGTTTTTTTACCAGATAGTTAATGTATCTAACTCTATATCTGTGTTTGGAATTGAGAGAAAGACGAACGTTATACGCATTTATGTAGTAGGAAAACATATTTGAACACTTGTTTTTCATTGTAGATCTGGCGAGGAGTGGCGTAAAATTCGTTCCATGTTGAACCATAGCTTAATGAAGCCTCGTCAACATCAACGCTACATGACGGACCTGAGCGAAGTATCAGCGGAACTGTCCGTCAAACTCGGAGTTTTACGGGACCAAAATAAGGACAACAAAACAGTTCCAAATATACTTAACGTTCTGTACGCATGGTCTATAGAAAGTAAGTGTGCGCCTTTTTTATACTTAACTTAACATTGGTGTTGTTTAAATACGATTTTACGACACTCCATTCCTTTAATAGAAACTCATCTTTCCATATGCATGTGTACGCTGATATTTTGTCCACCGTCATTAATATTGACTGCTCTGTATGTAAATCGTTCGTACGGAATTGTCCACTAAATTGCATCTGGACTTTACTTAATCCTTCATTGAGCAATCTAGGGTTATAATGGAACATTAATCCGATAATAAGAGCTCATAACAGTAGATTAACACTGTGTGTAAAGGAATTGTCAGATTTAATTCTTCCAAACAGGTACTTTTGCTAAGGTGTGTGAAAGCTGGGGTCAATGCGAGAGCTCACTCCCTTAGTGCACATGTACCCTTTGAAATCGACCGTTTTATTCATTGTTTACGTTTTATTTGTATACAAGCGAGTAAACAGTTACATGTACACGTCAGAAGCGATTAACACACCCAGACAATGTAGTAAGAGCGTTTATTTACGTCAGTTAGGTAGCAAGTCACCCAGTACCGTCTGATATAGAGGCAAATAAACGTTGTAGTTGTCCGTATATCCTGAACCCGAAAACCAATAAATTCTCTCCAAATCGATCGAAAAATTTGGAACGTTTTTCTGCATTCGTTATTAACGATAGGGAGGAAGAATATTCGACATACTGATAACACGGGTAGTGAAAACGTTTCATGAATGAATTGGTTGACTTACACTCGTGGTCTTATTTGTAGTTGTCATTTTGTCAATGAATAAGCATATTTTTTACAGCCCGAGGGCCACCGAAACTATCGTTTTTACGTTCAACATGTTAACTATTAAAAGTGACATATCTACGCAAATTGACCTTCTGGCGTTTTAGATAAAAGATAAAAAATGGTAAAAGTTTGTCAAAAGGACACTAACTTAAGGGTAGTTGGAAGCTGATTTACTGCCGTCTTTTAATGAAGGAAAATTATTGTTTAATTGACCTTGGTTATCTGAAAGATGACGAGCAAAATTTCAACAAACATCAACGACTTTAGTATCGAACGATAAGTCAGCAATACAATTGAGTTAACTAGGCTATGATTTATAGTGGATACTTGATACGTGGCCCACCACTTCAAGCCTACCTTATGTTCCCCCCATAAAAGTGTGTACTTACTAGGGTATATTGAACATTTGAATAGTGCAACCCGTAAACGGCACCTTTCACCCTTACATAAGCAACAATGCAGTTTTCTTCTAAATAAATTGTATCACTTCCTGAAGGGATGACCGTACTGTACTCTGAAGGATATAAATTCCTGAAGGGATGACCGTACTGTACCAGTTATAAACAATCAACTATTTTGTGTCAAACACCAATGACGAAAAAGCGGTGAGAAACCGGAATCATACCAAGTTTAATACTACAACGGGGTGTAGATTAACATGTTTGAGACACAAAGGGTAAGGCGGAGGTTTTCAGTGGACTCTCTCCCGGAAATGAAGAAAGTGTAAATGTTGTTTTTTTGTACCGTTTTAAGCGGCTGATGTAGGCTGACTATTGTTGTTACCGTGACGTCGGCCGAGACCTACCCTTTGTGTATATGTTCAATATAACATACATGTTAACATATCCTCATATATTCACTCTATTCGAGCAGTAAGTATACATCTGCAACTTTTGAATTGCAGCACAAATACAAACGGTACACGACATGTACAAAGCGCAACAGTCCCAAAATTAAAAAAACAAAAACAAAAAAAACTACAAGACCATTTGTCCTTATTTGCCAATGTTTGTTATAAACTGAAACTAACCTCTGAACGTTTTGTTTGGTCAGGCATTGGCCGTGTTCTGGTTGACGAAACCTTTGGGTGCCTTAAAGACGACATGCCGGAAAAGATGACGAATTTCGTACGAGCGATTGAACAAATGATGTACACAAGCCACCAACTGATGGTTTTCAGCAATGTTCACAAGAAATTCAACACAAAGATCTGGCGAACTCACGTGGAATCCTGGGACGTTATCAATGATGTTGGTAAGTTGACGCTGCGGCTTTCCCACATAAATACGCCAACCCTTCATAACAAACAATCTACAAACGCCAATATAAACATCTGATTGATTGCTCATGTGATACTGGTTATTTAATTTTACTTATTTCAAGGTCATTTAAAAAGATACCACCATCACCCGGTAAATAACTTTGGCAGTACTTCAACTCGAGCCTGCTCTGAATACGTTAAACGTATTAACACATCATGCTACATTTTCAACCCATATATCTATGTACAACTTTACCTGCCAGTACAAATTTATCGTAGGTTAAATAGCGTATGGTTGAACGGCACGTCAGTGTAGATCTAAGCTGTTAGAGGGGTCAGCGACACTCGGAGTACAACTTTACAGGACATTCGGTCATTACCATACACTCTTACACATGTAGTATATAAACACGTGGAAAACAATAATACCCCCCTGCCCTCAATAACCTGTTTCTTTTTCTTTGCTATGTTCGCTGAATAAAAGCGAGCACATTATATGTGTAACAAACAATAATGTTGCTCGAAATCATACATGTGTGTGGCTCATATATACAGTACAATGTAACGGCCAGTAACCTTTTTTAACGAGAACTTTAGCTTTGTCCAATAATACGAGTTGTGTAGAACTAAAGCAATATGATTAAAGACACCTTCGGACACTAATTGTATTCGTTCAATGGTATATATTATTTATGTAATTCCAAAAATGGACAATGTAATTTAGCAATTTCAACTGGATATAGGAAGTGCATATATTGCATAAGGAGACAAATGCGCACTCAACTTTCAACCACGGATCATTTGACCTCGATAGAAGATGGAATCGAACAATATATCATTTAAAGTTTAGTAACGTTTAACAAATGGACTTCTTTTAGTACGAAGAGCAACATATTTATACGTAAACATTATACTAAAACAAAATATTCGATATTTAACTTTAAAAGAGTGTTTCTCAAAACTTGTAAACCCTTTCTAATTATAGCGACGAACATACTTGACTCAAAGAAAGAAATTATCGAGGCTCGTATAGCAAGAGGAGAAGATAGCGGAGATGCCACAATATTTGAACACTTCTTAGCTAAGGAAAACCTCACTATTGAAGAAATCTACACAAATATGACAGAACTTCTACTCTCCGGAGTTGATACGGTAAGTTTTGAGAAATCCCAACTCTCACCGTAACTGTGATATTATACACTACCGCTACCAATACGGGGTTCGTTATTGTTAAATAAAACACTCAACGCATCGATTCATTTCATATGTATTTAAGAAAGAAAACTGTTTGGACTCGCACAATGTGTGTTCGTGCAAACATTTCTTGTTGATCATCCGTTAGAGTTCATACCTTCCTTAAATGACTCGTTACACCTTTTAACCTCATGTTTCCAATCTGTCTTCATATTTATATTACGGCATCAACTTAATTGTACCATTCTCCGCATTTTAGACGTCCAATACAGTTGCCGTGGCGATGTATCTACTGTCCAAACACCCGGAAGTGCTAGCCAAACTCCAAGTGGAGGTAGATGGCTTAGATACTGAAGAGTCCGGCTTCACGCTTGAACATCTGAAAAACATGCCGTACACAAAGGCTATCACCAAAGAGGTGCTGCGATTGTTCCCTACAGTTCCCACCAATGCCCGTGTCCTCAATGACGATACATTCGTGGACGGTTATCTAATCCCTAAAAAAGTAAGTATTTTAACTCAATTGTGACTGTCCCAGTGAGATAATTAGCTTGACGTGCGCTTATTACTTATATTAACTAACTAAACAACATATGTGACTTCATGCAGCCAATCACTATTGACTAATCATATTTGATATGAATTGATACATATTCTACCACTGCTCGCATTTCAAGACAAACCGAATAACTAAAAAGCCACTGAATCAATGAACACAGCTTGTACGTTACTGAAAAAAACTCTAAATGATCATAAAACCCGAAATAATCCGAAACCAGAAGCGCTGTTAATGTTGCCTTCGTTATGAGTTCTTTTTTACAATCACGCATTGCCTGGTTTTCCCAAACATTCTTCACGGTCAACGTATTGTATCGGTCATAGCATCTAAGCATCTTGATATACCCCTTTAAAACACGTATTGACGTACATATGAGCGGAGAAAAAAGCGGAGCCAAAACTTGCAGAGAAAGTCCTGATTAAAACACGTGTGCATGTCTTGAAAACCTTGCAAATTCCAGGCCACTACAGACAAACTTTTGCGCGATAACAACACATGATGTTTAAAGCATGTGCTTTGATTGTGCAAACCTAGATCTACTCGACTAGTGCCAACACGTTAGTTAGGTACAGATGCTTTATGCTCGATAACAAGGCCAAGTGTAGATAGTACGCGCGCTTGTTGTTGCTCTAGTGCTTGGTTAATGTTAGTAACAATGGAACTGGTAAAATACATCAGATATAGGAGGTCACTCACACATAACGTACGGCTTCAACAGAGCGCCAAAGTGCGAAAATATTTAAATCTCATAAACAGAACACCTGTGTTGCATATTAATACCACATTTACTGCCATAAACCCTCTCACAAATTACCCATACTCCCTAGCACTGTAATAGTTTGGCAATCTTCGAAATATACTTAGTTCGTGCGTTTTTGTCTACATCAAACGTGAATGCAGTATACTCTGTTCATTGGCTTCCTATGTGTGCTTTGTTGTATATATCCAATGGCATAACTACCAATTCGTGTCACGTTCTTGGTATGGCTGACGTGTAACGAGTATATTGGAGTCACATAAACATATTCCTGATACGTGTAACAACTTCGGCGCTAACACCTTTACCAACTTGGTATATAAACATTTGTGTAAATGATGGATAAGAAAGCATGAGTGAAACGTAAGACCCTTCAAATATAGATGGAACATGTTATCTCGCTTACTGCTAGAACATATCTATTCCAAACACTGGGGCGTCTATTCAGCGGAAATATAGACCAATAACCGCACAGTCAATTAAGCCGAGTTGTAGATTTCGTCAAAAATATGGAAAAAAACAGAATCTGAACATCTGTAAACTTGTCAAGTCCCACGCAGTTTATTTGACAAAAACTTACAAAAGATATTTACACAAAAGATTGTCCCGGTTCTGTGCTAAGTTCGGACAGCTTTCGTAGCTACAGGTACAGGTTCATTAGGTATATACTGTATAAAAACCTAGCGAATTATATACAGTAGATTCGCCTCTAAAGCGGTTAATTTAATGTTTACCTGGGTTTTATATGAATGTCAATATGTACTTACATAAATCTGGTATTCAAGTCAAAGTTATGACCTATATGTTTGCGTTTTCTGTTTACAGACGATCGTTATGTTAAATACTTACACGATGTGCAGAAATCCTGAAGATTTTAACAATCCAGACGACTTTATCCCTGAACGCTGGTTGAGAAACGAGGTGCGAGAATTTAGTCCATTTACGTCACTTCCGTTTGGGTTCGGAGCCAGAAGCTGTGTCGGTAGACGTATAGCCGAAATGATGGTGTACATGGGCATAGCTAATGTAAGTATCAAAGGCTAGAATTTCAATTTACTTGTTAACTATTCAATACAGAAATTGTACCATTTTAAAAAGAAATAATTGACACAATGACAGCCTCTCCACATTCCAAGCATTACTCCAGATTGGCACTAAGTATGACATCGTTCTGAGAGTTTTTTTGGAGAAAGCAACAATATTGATATGTGAACTGTTAGTGCTTTCACTGTGAGCTAGGTGCATTCCTCCTGTACTCTTGCTGTCTTGATTGTTGACTTTTCGGACTGAAAATGCCGAAAATAAATATCGAGGAATGCTATTTGATTTCGCAATGATAGTAAAACTTTCTAAGTGTCAGACGCGTTAAAATATCTGAAACGAATAGGTAATAAATAACTATTTATCAACAGACATACAAAGCGTAGGACAAACTGTATGTCTATTTCAAGTTAGTGGCATAATTAAAAGAAGAGAAAAAACAGAGTAATTCCAAACGCATTATTGGTAGTCTTCTGCTAAATGAATCCACATTTTTGCGTCTGGTTTCTGTAAACCTCTTCATTTATTACATATTTTCATCAGAAATGATAGAAAAGATAAACTATTTGAACCAGAGATGTTGAAGCGGTTTTTGAGTTTATTACTTCAGTGGGTGTATCGTCACGTGTATGGTAACAAATTCCCGGTATACGCAGTGCAATAAACATAGATGTTAAACGACTTGTTTTCCTTATTTCAGATTGCGAAACAGTACAATCTACGACCAGTTGAAACATCGGACGCCGTGAAACCTTTTGTACGTACAGTGCTCACCCTGGGAGACAACTTGCCGGTCGAACTCTATGATCGGTGAGGAGTCAAGCCACATCAGTCATGTAGACAACACAACTATTGACACATGTTCGGACACTGAAAACAAACACGCGTGTGACAATGTATCAAAGTGGAACAAACGGGTTTAAATCATCGAACATACGAACATTTCCAATGCAACGTTGTAGCTTAACCCCAGTTACATGTTCAGGCTGGTTCTGCAAAATAAGTGCGCACGCAACGAACTGCGCATGTGCCAACCGTTCCGCCATTAATGGAGCTCATCCCCACGACGTTAGCTGGGACATTTACGTTCACCGTACTTTGTTTACATCTCATAAGTACAATCTTTCTATAGAAAGAAATACTGATGTCGGGTTTTATTTTGTTTCACGGTATATAACATTTGCATTTTACTGGGATCGTTAGCCTAACGCTGAATACATGGTGCCGAGAAAACATTGAGTCTGATGAATAATGATGCTGAAAATAGCTGTTACATTAGTGTTGATGTTGTTTTTACCGACATAGCTCTTAGTCTACGGAACAGGGGGACCCACACTCAAACAGGCTATTAGAATAGTTTCAATATCAGTCAAGAGTATTAACGCTCATCATGACAGTAGTTATTTCTGTGATTTTTTCTAAATTTACTTTAATCGTGCACCGGAAGAGCGACGCGTGTGTACTGTCTTGTACACACACAATTAAATACAAAGAGGAAAAGAGGAATATATAGACACATTTCAAAACGAAATTGTTTTGATTATTTAAGGAAATGGGCCGTTGTTTAAGAAATGCTCACAACATCTCTCTTTTCGGAACACTGTTGACTCTTTGACATCCCAATGTGCAATGTTAAACATGACTTTTTAATTAACATATGTGACAATTTACGTGCAATTATTCATTGTAAATATCCATTATTCATTGTCATAAACTAATTGTCATTCTGTTTGTGTGTATTTGAAGGCATACTGATGCTTTATGAGACTTTAAATATCAAGCAAACATTGAGAGTATACATGTGAACGTATTAACATCTTTGAATAAAGATTAAGTACCAAATCATGCATGAGTGGGATAAATCTCACCCAACAAAGTCTCTGACAGGTTTGACCTTAATATTTACAATGTGAATGACGTCATTACACACCTTGTAATATAGTACTTTTTTCCTTTCATGTGTCTGTACGCCTTGTGTACGAGTGCATATTATATATACGATATATACTGGTCGATAACGGGTATTTGCCTTTCATCTTTCGTACTCAATCACCCTCGCCTAACCTCGCCTCGCGTACGTCATTTATCTAAAAAAGCCTATCCTCTTCAGAATTATTCATTATCCAACCATGTGATTTATACAGGTATATGTAGGTTTGACACACTGACATATGTCTTAAATTAAATCGGTCCAATGTTTACAAATATGGAAAGCTATATATCCAAAGTCATCTTGATTGCAGTCCTGTAAATGTAATGAACACCTATACAAATAATGTCATATGATAATTAACCTAATCTTATGTAGCCTTTACACATGATTGTATTGGACGCCAATGGAAGTACATTTAATCTAAGAAGAAGCGGAAGATCTAAATTCAAACAAGATCAAAAGACGCTTGAACCTTTCACCTCATCTACTTTACCTAGAGATATAGTATGACTCATTTCCTTTAATTTGCCTTTTTCGACAATGACTTTTTCTTTCACAATTAGTCTGCTATATTTCATTTTACATATGTTTGCTCTGTATCATTTTAACACATCATTTGTAAATATTGTTCTTAAATTGTAAATTATATGACGTATAAAATTATATCGACTATGGCGTCATTATATGCTCTATGTTAATCTGACGTCACTTATGATTTTGATTTGTGACGTTTCTGATGTTACATATCACTTGTGTAAGTGAACTACTCGTTGTGTTTATAGTGTATGATACATAACGAGTACAAGGGCCAGTTTTATAGTAACGTTGGCAGCTACTACATTTATTCTTAGGCATTTATTCACCTAGATCTAGTACTTGTTTGTATTGATCATTACACGCACCTTATTTTCCATTATTTGACAATCTATAAAATAAATTAAATTCCTTTTTTTCTTGTTAAGTCAACACTGTATTTGTGGCTTAACGTCTAGTGTTTCTGTTCAGCGTTCAAATTGATCTATGTGTTGTATGTTTATATCAATAACAATGATCACTATGTTGCGAAAAATGCTTATTAATGGATGAAATAATATTGTAACCTGTATTGTTGTGTTTAAATAAACAGTAATTATTGTTGAAATTATAACGTCTTTTTTATTTCTTTTGTCAAGAAAACGCAAAATGTCAATATAATGTTTCTGAACAGCGATAATAAAGGGTAGAATCAAAGCACTGTCAGTACTAATGTGGCCTCACAAGTCGAATTGCGACTGCAAGATTAGTGAATGTATTAACAAGACCCATTCTGACTCACGGATGACTTGCACGTAGGAAACATTAATCAAGATATCGCGCCAAAAGATAATGTGAGAGATAACATACCTGGTTACATTTTATTTTCAATTTTAAAGGTCAGTATTTAACCATTCGCACACGTAGGTGCTAATTCTCTTCTGAATTGTTTTCAATTACTGAGGTACGACTTATTTTAAAATGTATGCCTTAGTTACACATATAGACCGAGTATGTACCATTGAAGACCGACTGGCAAACACTAGTTTAAACACGGAATCTCTATATATCAGACGGGAGAGGTGTGTATGGCTGTATATAATGCCTAATCCAAACTGGTACATGTAGAGATATCTTAGTAAAGATCATTGTAAGTACACCGTATACATTAAGAGCAGAACTTTGCATATATTTTTATAAAAAAACAGGGTAAATTTAACATATGGTCATGATATATTATTTGAACGGCACATTACAACTGACATTTAAGAGCATGTAATAAAGACGAGTGTAAAACGAGACCCGACAACGATTCGAGGAAAAAATCCGAAAAATAAATGGTAATAAATTGCACAAAAACATATATATTCATTATATGTAAGAGTATTTACAAATGCGATTTACATTTATTTAATTGTAACCAAACGCATTTATAGACAATATACTCTTATATTGAGCTTTTCACTATATCTAACTGAATTAATACAAAACGTAGTATTAGTATTATTCATTTGTTTAATGTTTACATACTAATTGGCTGAATAAAGTTTATGTTTATATTCAACATACCGTTTGGGTGAATACTTGTTATCATCAATATCTAAGAATAGCTTATGATTCCTTAGAACATGAACATTTGTGTCGATGTTTCAAGATTTGGAGAGCATTTCGAATGTCGTTTAAAATATGACAACTATAAACTACAATGAAATGTTATTAAACAGATATCATCTTATCACAACATCATTATTGTCACATGTTTACATCAATTGGTCGTTTAACGATCATAAGAACATCATAAGTTAGAATACGTATCCATATATACTCAAGTTTATGTGGCTGTTGTTTTTTCAATGAATTCTTGAAGTTGCAATTCTGCTTGGGTTTCAAATAAATTGGAATTTATTATGCAATTGGATTAACATTAAACACACTCAAGTACAACATATTTCATATATTTCGCACAAAAATGGAATAGACTTTTTATAATGTTATACCTTATAGCAACACTGTTAACAAACCAACTCTCGACGCCATGCTTGTATATCATACCTTCTAGAACGTTTTGCATTGTTAATCAGCATGTGTGCCCTACGACGACGCTTATTATTAACAATTAATGCATGTAGTACAACACATTTAACTCTCTTATTAGTAGAGGGATTGGAATCAGGCTTACACGTATTGTGTTATCTTGTATATTTATCTATTTATGTATTTTATCATATGTATGTAATCTTATATCTTACATCTTTATAAATATATGATAAAATGATAAAATAACTACTGAGAACAGTGGTTGAACCAGGTTGATTTGGGCAAATAATGTAGTAGCTGATACCATATAATGCTATACAGTGTTTATGGAAGCTCTTATGCATGTGCTGTTTACCTTGTTTCAAATATCAAACTTTACCTTGAGTGGTAAAACACTCTTGACAAGCCTACACTTTATACTTGATGCATTTGATACATCACTTTAGTGGTCGATATCATGAGTATCACACAAGGTTGATCATTTACTCAATACCCATAGGCTTGTTAGTACAACTATATCGTGTTAATGGGTGCTGTGATTTAAAAGGTGTGCCAATTATCGTGTTGGGTAAAGGTCTTTTTTAAATCAAATGCACGTTGATCGTCACCTTTTGAATTTTGATACGATAATAAGCCAAACGCTTTGACTAATCTCTTTGTAAATATTTGAGGAAAATACTACATCCAGTCCATGAATCATACTCATGATGTAACTTTGGAGTGGAATTCATTACATCCCTATAACAACATCAAACACATCACTATAGTCCATAAATCATACTCATGATATAACTTTGCAGTGGAATTCATTACATCCATATAACAACATCAAACACATCACTATAGTCCATGAATCATACTCATGATATAACTTTGCAGTGGAATTCATTACGTCCCTATAACAAAATCAAACACATCACTATGGTCCATGAATCATACTCATGATATAACTTT
>ENA-OREC01000331-OREC01000331.1-marine-metagenome-genome-assembly--contig:-NODE-331-length-17085-cov-12.922213_pt1 | contig 17085 bp, 14 predicted proteins | sample MGYA00248626_ERZ508543 | MGnify/ENA primary metagenome ERZ508543 (study PRJEB26211, sample SAMN05518279) | marine metagenome | isolation source: Puget Sound, Washington, USA | host: Bankia setacea...
AAGTTAATAGTTACTGTGCTAGAGATTTAAAACCATGTACGTATATAGTACTCACCAGTTGCCACATTCTGACACGTATGAGGTGCCGGGTGGGAAGGGGGTGTCGTTCATATAACAGTAACAGTCCTGTTTCTGCACGCAATCCTCGCCTATAGACAAACAACGGCGAAGTACAATGACAGTAAATTATGGGATAAAACTAATATCAAGTTCACAATGAGATGGAAAACAGATTCTCAAGCAAATGAAATTTAGATTCGGACGAAAGAGGAATACGATTTTTCAAGAAAGTAGGATATAAATTAGCTAGAAAGTGGAATACATGTGCAATATTTCAAAATTTTACTGATTATTTTAATATGAAAAAGCAAACACTTATAGAGTCTTATTAATAGAGCCTGTGTTTGTTAACAGCTCACCTTGTTTGTAAGTGCCTGGAGGACAAAAACAGCCTTCCACACACTCGTTCATACATCCAAATCCTAGTTCCGCCTCAGGGTTACGACATGAGTTCTCACATGTAGTTCCACATGACTTATACATGGAGCCAGCTTCGCACTGAATCGCTGAATAACATAAACTTAAACATAAAAATCAACCTCATTTGATATGTGAAAATGTATGGTTATTCCAAGATGGTTACACTACTGCAGATGTATGAAAATGTCGTAATACAACAACTAGGTGTTCTGGTATGTAAATCAGCATTACCGCATTACACTGTTTTACCATTTGCAATGTGTAATAGATTGATGGGTTTGCTCATCATATGTTCTATTGACATGTTTATCTGTGAGTTACAACTATACGGCCCTTTTTCCATACAATATCATGTTGGTAAGGTCAATCGATGGATACTAATACAAACCTAGTCGGGTTTACAAGGCACATTAGACACGTGTAACACTTAACACTTGATCGTGTATATGCAATAAAAGGGGCAGAAACGATTGGCTTACGGCAAAGTTCTTGTGATCTCCATTGTACAGGGTAGCCTTCAGAGGCGCACAGGTCAGCGAAACCAGCAATGGCCGTACACATGCACTCACAGCCGCCTATACTCTCACACCTGCAAGACAATCATCGTATAAAAAACATGTATAGCTCATCAATCAAGTGTACATTATACTTACTACGATGGCTCGAATTTAAGTAACATTATTGTGAAATTAGTCAATTATCTATTGGGACTATTCTGTTCTAAATCAATACATGTTTAAACGATGAGCGAAGATTTAAAGGAAAGTTACTTCGTTATTTCATTTACAGTTTTGCTAGATTTTCTAGTTACGTGCAAGGCATTGAATGAATCTACTATATCTCGCATCCATTAATATACTGGTGTATGAACCTTGTAGCAAGCAATTACCTGCAAGCACTGTCGACACAGCGTCCATAATACGACTCAACAATATGATCATTCAGCACTGACGCACACTCGGTGAAGATGGAGCTGTTAGAATGGATGGTATCACATGCCATCTCTGCCCATATCGCTTTCGTATCACCGTCCTGTAGGCAATAAACGCTCATATATCATACATGTAACACGGGAATATATGTGTCAGGAGCTAAGTTTGAATCGCAGTTTGTGACAGAAAGGGTCAATAAAAAAAAGATATATCGATCTAAAATAAACTAGTATAAAGTTACATTGATGACCGTGTGGCAGATTGGCATTTGTTATCAAGTAAACAAGACAAACACAACGTTGGGTATGTGCATTGACCATTATAGATAGTATTGTTGAAGAAGCGATACAGACAGTTTAATTCCCATATCTTTTAACTTATAGTAGGTTGAGTAAGTACTACATTACCGCGCATGCAGCCTTTTGGGTAGCACCTGAACACGTATCGCCACTAACCCAAGAGTTGGCAAAAGCTGAAATATATTTAGATAAGTTATGTAATGAGATTCAGCGAAGATAATACAACGTCTCGCAGCACATGAAAATACCCAGCATAGTAACATACAACACGTAAGGCACCTGGTCCTTAAGTGTTTATAAATGGCTTAGCTCATTTGAATGTTCTGTACCATCGCATGCGTTACATAAGTATAGTAGACTGCGCTAGAACATGTGCACACTGCTGGGAAACCTGCAGCAATGTATATGATACCACTCGAAAACAGACAGCGTGAACGTATACTATTATTCAAAAGCATACATTGTGCCAGTATGTCCGCGGCTAGTTTATTAATTATAACATCAGCATGTATGAATTCCTCGCGTATATAGACCTCTGAACCAAAGAAGACATTATGAAATGATTATAATGACGGCTTTAGGTAAGGACAATGTTTGCGCAGAAGTGTACACATAAAGTAGTCAATAACAAAGGTGTGGCATGGCTAGAGGAGTTCTATGAGCATGATGTTGGTACATAAAGTTCTAGATGAGACGGTCACTGTACAACTACTTACTGAGGAAGTTTCCAGTGGTAATTCCAGACTTTTGAATGAAGTCATTGTTGTTTTGGTCGTCGTAGTTACCACAGAGACCTCTGGGCATCTGTTTGTTGCTCTCCTCCAGGTAAATGTGGACACGTGTGTCTGTAATAAACAGTAAACATTTATACTTATTAAACAACGCTTAAGGTCCAGTCAAATACACTGGACCTTTCTTTCACATACCAGTCTTTAAAGCACTTATTTAGTGATTAGGTGAACAGACGAGGAGTGTTAACATGATTTAAACATATTTTTTATGTGATGATTGATAAATGTTAAACATACACATACACAAAGGTCGTAGGTGGTTCCTTTATATTGAGGTATTAGTGTATCAGACTAAGCATATACTACAAATCAGTGTTGTATATTAACAGCCCTGTACCGTATCTTACTATTGCGAGAACATGAACTACTGCTATAGATCTATACGTTTTTATAATGACTTGGTACGCCATTTAAACCAACAAAATGAGACCAATATACTTACTCCAGTCAAAGAGGATGGTCATTCCAACACTCTGGATAGAGATGATGAAGTTGTATAGACCAGCTTTCTTTACCTCAATGCTGTTGTCCGCTGACCTATAGTATAACAGTGTGCATAAATAAATGACAGTTTCACACAGATGATGTCTGATCTAATTACACATGTGAATGATTTGTTAAAATAATGCCGACAGTGTAAGCAACTATGTGTAAGTCAGTCTCGATCAAGTATAATAAAAACAACTAGCCAGTGAGGGCCTTATGAAAGACTGACTCATGTCAAATAAGCTCCCTCGTTAAATATCGTCAAAACACGTGACTTCATTGGCAACTACAAACTACGATGTGATTAGCATTACGGTTATACTGTTAAACCAAGTTACTCTATCGAACGTTTAATGAGTATGTACATACAAGTAGTATCCGTCCGGTTTGACAATGCCTCCGACTTTAAGGTCAATTTCTCTGGCAAGTTCAATCTTCAATGATCCTACGTGGACGTTGAGTTTCCTGGCACAGATAACACCGCTTGGTCCACAGGGAATGTTCTGTGTGTTCACTTCTACGTTTTGAAGTACAAGCAATGTATGCATGCACATATCGAAGAACGAATACATGTTGCCGTCAAAGGTAACATAATCAGCCTCTCCCATCACGGAACAAATACCTACAGAATTAAGTGAAATAACATGTTTAATTTTTAAAACATTTAACAGGGCGTACATTTATATAACATAAATGCATAATAAGTATAAATAACATGTGTTGTATGCTGTAACATAGTTAAATAATGGGTTAGTGTTGTACATTGACACGGGTGAATGCTAATGTTAGGCATTTCGTGAAAGACTGTTTAACATGTAGAACATTGTGTACGTACCTGGACAAGTGTCTTTTGATTCGGAAATCCATTGATTGTCGGTGCAAGTTCTAAAAGAAAAAACATAGTCAGGTTATCTTAATCATTTATTACGGAATGATGTGTTGTTCTTATCGTCAGTCTGCTTTTCCAAATCAATCTTATCAAATTAGGTTGTTGGATAGATAGAAGATGGGAACACAGATGAATATATTTATTTCGAATTGTTATAGCAAACATTATTAACTAAATCTGTGGAGGACCATTCTCATTGTGACATTATCACAGACATGGCGGTCGACCATATACGCGTTGGCTTTCGTCATACCAATATTGCATATATATATATACATATCTTTGCTTACTTTCAACTTTGTAATGCTGTTTGATGCTAATGTTTGCAAATAGGTATACTAAAACTATCATTGACAGAAGAGAATGTATAACTTACTTGGTGCGACATCTGGTGTTTACACTTTGACCATTGTCATATGTTTTACTATTGTGTACGCATGGACAATCAAGCTGGGAGATACATGTATCCTGCAAAACAAGAAACAGTAACTCTATCTTAAAGTATGCTTAACTAGTGGACTACCATTTAGAAGGTTATTTGTGACTGTACATACACCTTTCAGGACCTCGGTGCCTATGCATCATGTTGTACTGTCTTTGTAATAATGTGCGTTTAACGTCAATATGTACGATTATGATGTAGCAGCAAAATACAAAACGCTTACATTACAACAGTTGTATGGACTATGATTACAAGTAAAGTATTAAAATGAAGATAACCGGTTGACATAGAAAGAAAATGTAGATAAACAAGCAGACACGTAGTAAATCTATATAATTTACTTACATCTGGTCCCAGTACTAGCTCCTCGGGACAGCCGCATCCTGTAAATGTTTGCATGGTACAGTTGAGGAAGTCACAACGTCTGTAGCAGTGCGGTGCGTTGGAGTAGTAGACGAGGTCAGATGGACAGTTCACCTCATCGCTGCAGTCAGGGTCGGGCTCCCCACACGTGAACTTACCGTTCTTACAGACACTGTAACACACGAACACATGGAATATTGCTACACGAAAACGGGGGTAATACAACAAAGCAACAACAGCTCAAGTGTTGAACGGACATCGTAACAGCCATCTAGTTGTATATATATAGTTACGGCAGTTTTCAGTAATACCTTCGTTATGTATCCATTCTACTACAGTAATGGTGGTACTGACATACTTGTATCTGATGAAACTTTTACGAGAAAATGCCACTAAACGATAAGACCCAGACATAAGGAGATATTGGTTCACCGAAACAAGAACGGTGCTTGTGCTATAGATAATATTTCAAATTAACTATCTACGCTAGGAGCAATATACACAACGTTACTCGACGCTGATTATCATGATACTGTTCTGTTTTGTGTTGAGCCAAAATGACAACTATGAGTGTGTAACAATACTTGTATCTATCACGTGAGTAAAGAAATAATATAATACCATGTAGCACAGGCTCGTTCAATCACTGAATCTGCCTGGAACACACCCTCGTCCAGCTTGTACTCGTCCATACAGTCACAGGCTTCCATTGACACGCAAGCACCATCAGCATTAATGTACATACCCTCCGGACATGCACAACCGCTCACCACAATATAACTGGAACAGCTCTCGTCGGGGAAGGACAGGTCCGAGCAATGGGTATTACAGACAGGAGCGTTAGCCATGTATACTTGACCACTTGGACACTGGATATAGTCACCTGTAAGTATGAGTAGTTATATAAACGTGGGCTAGCATATACAATAAAGAATCGTGATAACACCTAGATATACTTTGAAATAATGGTCAGGCAAAATAACTATTATTATTTTGTTACGATTCATAAGAGTTAGCTTGTCACGTGGAATAATCTTAGACTGGCCGTATATTTACTATTAACTCGTGAAGTAAACACACCATGCACGTGCAACAAATGGTGTGATAAAACGCTTTTTGTGAGTGTTAACAAATCTTAAAGATGCATACACGTTCATAAGGTCTTGATTCTAAGGCATGTGTTTGTTTCTTGGTTTGATGAGTAGAAATGTTGTATAATATATTACCACAATAATCGTTGTACTCCAAGTCTGAACTGAGGTCGACTGTGAGGCCGTACGAGTAGCATTCACTGGCCACTTCCCGGGCGAGCACACACATCGGGGTAGCACTATCGACAGGCCCTTTGAGACACATATCGTGTATACAGGCGGCATAGTAAGCTGTCAGATCTATTGCTTCACTACACTGGGTCAGGGCGGCGGTTTGGGCAGTAAAGAACGCACATCGAGCCTCAGCGTACTGTTTCCGAAAATGAGTATAATAAAGTAAATCCTCCACATAAGAGTCAACGTTAGATGTATTGTGTAGACGAGACCTACATACTTACGTACACGCTGCGTATGTGTGGACATATACATGTATTGGAGCAAGGAATAAGTGGGTCACATGCACAGTGTATGGAAAGTTATATTACAAGACGATCAACAAACCAATGTCAAACCGAATACTACACATGGTGTTTATGTTGATTTACAGGTATCTTAGTAATTAAAAGATCGAGCATTCTACTATGGCACTTACATTGGTCGGTGATGAACAGTGGTTTTCAATGACGTTCTCTGCACACTGAGCATCGATCGCAAAACTGCCAACAAACTCCCCTACTGACGTCACTTCAACGTTGGAAGCAGAAGTCAAGTCGTCACGTGACAGATAGTTGAATTTACCACAAATTCCAAAGAGCTGTAAGACGATGGAGATGTGTTAAGTTTTTCTTGTAGAAGAAAGTGTTGAAATAGTGTCATATAGATATAAACATGTATAATAAGGTAATGTTTAGATAAAGGTAAGACAAATGTCTACTGTAAATTGTCCGATACTGTGTATGGGCAACATTGACAGTCACACGTACGACGGTAAAACAACACATGTAATGTTTGACGTGTTTGTATCCAAACTAGTTTAACATGGCATACTGTTAAATGGACAATGGAGATACCATTCTAGTCAGTGTTCAAGTATTGGTTAACACATCGATAGCATTAAACAGGTGTGCAGTTAAATCTCTATGTATGCCAAATTTGTTTAATTGTACATTATTAAAAAATGGGCTTGTTGGTAAGTGTTTGTCTTTCTTTTATTGACAACGTGTAGTATATGTACCGGTATAAATGAGTCACGAGTCAATCCCTACCCAGAGATATCGTTCATATTTCAATTTGGATGATAATGACACTACTGTTACACGTGGATCGTGTAATGTATATCGACTTTATTTGCTAAAAGTCAAGTGATGGATCTCTGGAGTCCACTTACTTTGTCTGCATAGTACGGACTGACGTGGATGTGGAGACTCGTTCCAGTTTTATCGTAGATAATCACAACACCGAACAATCGTATAAGGTAGAATGATCCTGTCGCTTGCTTCACGTACACAACATCGTCAATGTATGCTCCCGTTCTGTGTTGACCGTTCACATAGGCACCGATGTTATCTATTTCCACGGTTGTCTGGGAAACGATGACCTCGAGTTTAGTAATGACGAAGGCGCTTCCGGTGTCCTTACCAGTGTAGACGTTCACAGTAAGACCTCTCGTTTCTGCGTTGAACTGGTCATAGGTCTGTTTCAAATAAACAATATATGTTCATTGAAAGTGATTTAAACATAACGATACTGACTCGATCTAAACTGGGGTCTCCATACAAATGCCACTCACCATTACTGACAATAATCAAGTTATCACCAGTACCATCTGGATCGTCCTTGTATAGGGTAGACCTGTAGACTTAATTGTGTACACTAAAGAGATGACGCCTTATTCGTTGTCATTCGGAACTCGATATATGCTTGGATTTCCGATTTTCAATATATTGAAAACAAATATTTTCTTTCATTGAAATTCAAGATTAAATTTCTGTGTAAGTAGAAAGTGTTGTTTCTATCAGTAATAAAATAAGTGTACAGTGTACAAGTTCATTATGTTTTGAGCAAGGAACTTTAAGAATATATTCGGCTTGTTATATGGCTAAATGGTTTCTTTATATAACTCCATGCATGCATTGTTTGTATCGTAAATTATAAAATCAAGTTCCGGATTTTATCTTAAATGGACGACACCATTAACATCCCTATAAAACGTCCATGTTGTTTTTTATACTTACTTTGATGAGTGAGTATGCACAGTCTTTATCTGGGGGTACAAATTGGAACGTCTCTCCGTCCAGGGTGCTCACTGACTGGAATCCTGTTACAGAACACACGGCGGCGCAAACATCATTCGTGCATGTCCAGTGACCGTAATGACACTCGCTGTAAAACAACATAGGTACAACATAGGTACAACATATGTACACCATAACGACAACATATGTACAACATAAGTACAACATAAAACATGCGTTCCTCTTGATTGCTTGAAACATGAGTCGTAGCTAGGTCACAATTGAGGACTCTATAATGGTTACAGTCGCAACCAGAATACGTTGTTTGGACAAGGTTGAAGAATCAACACACAAATGTTGACATTTGAATATTGGGTCATCCGTAATACTGTGTCGTATTTTCTAATGGATTTAGATATAACGTGTATTACATATTGTATCATAGTTGGATGGCTAACTTACCAGAGGTTACATTTTTGTGGAACAATATCACCATGGTCGTATAGTACTCCATGCAGGTTACATTTACACTCTTCTGCCGTCACACACTCGCCGTTCTGTAGGTAGGTACCCGGGGGACACGTGCACCAGTTCTGTAGTTGGGTGAGACACGTGTCAGGAAGGTCCTGGTGCACATAATCACATGTACGGTGACAGCTTGGCACGGCGGTTCTGAATACTAGGTTACTCTCACATTCTTTAGCTGTAAACGAAAGTCGATACATTGACTCAGGCTAACAACTACAGTAACAATGCCACAGACTGAAACAATGTATACGACAACTTAGTACAAGAGACATGGCTTATCGTAGATTAAAATAATGGAACATGGAAATGAACATCAGCAGTAAGTAACCTGTCAAAGGTGTCACGCATGTGTATATAGATATAAATGGTCGTGTTTTATCTCAAGAAATTTATTTTTTGAAACCCCACGTAACCAACAACTAGAATAATTACAGAATGGATATGAAATAAACAAATTGTATGGATTGTTAATACAAATATTAAATAGGACTTACGACAAAGGTACTCGGATTTCCAGGCAGCGGCGATTCCGTTACACGTGCAGCGTTCGCCCAGAGTATCCAACATTCCGCAGACGACAGATTCTTTCGCCGCCAATTCTGATTCTTTGCACACCATATTTACACACGTGTTGTAAATGGTAGATGGGTTAACCTGTAAAATGTAGAATTTATTTCAAGTGCTTGACAACAGATTCGAAGCAATAATGTATCTATTATGGCATACGTTAATTGTAGCTGGTCACCATTTAGTACTTTAACAATTAAAAAGTAATTAATTCGAAAGACTTACATACCCTCTTTCACAGACCAATATAACGCTCATTTTAAACATATCATACACAACTTCTACGAACATTAATTATATGCTTATGTCGTATAACTTTGGGTAGTATAGTGGTTATAGGCCAGGCATACCAGTCCTCGTCCTTGCTCTACAAAAGTACTGATGTTATAATGTTGTCTTGGACTCAGAACGATTATAAAGTCATTTACTGTTAAGTTAATTTAAGTTGGTATTATTGTTTCTATGTTGAGGAACAAATGATAGATTGACGTTGTTTTGTCCAATGTCGAAATTATTATATACGCTAGCATTGGTGTCCATGTAAACAACTTCGCCATTGACATTGATCGAAGTATGCAGTGCATCCGTTGGAAATCAGCGGACCTTCAAAGGTGTTTGGGTGAACGATTACATGATTGATGATGGGTGATCTTTATGGATTGGGTTTTATTGTTAAAGGAGTTGTCGACTCAACTTGACTGCGATGATAAGTGTGACATTGTCTAGTAAACAACTTACCTTTGAGAAACATTCTGTGAAAGCCTCAGAGTGGATTTTCGAGCACATGTTGATAGCGGCGTCTTTGGCAGCGTCCGATGTACAGTAGTTGGGTACGACACCAGCTGGGGCGCACTGTATAGCAACAAACAAACACGTAAATACGTGGTATGAAGAAATAGTACGATAACAAAAAATATTAATAATAATAATAAAATGTATAGTTACAAGAAATTCTACATTAGCATGTTTACAAGTTCAGTATTGTAACGGTATTGGGTAATAAAAGATTAGACTGTGAAAGAGTCAAACACTTACCAAATGTCCTTCTTTTTGTACTTGGTAAGAATTAGCAAACATAACCTCATTCTGTACTTGTACGTTTGTTGCTGTTGTAAAATCATCTAAAACGAAACCATTGAAAGGTATCAATATAACACCTGTATATAGAGCGTAAGCTGATTATATCCTTCCTTCCTTCAATGGTTCACAAGTGTCACTCTTATTTGCCGTTATTACAAAACGGACAGCTATTGTATTAATTCCAAAATAACATCTAGCCGTTTGTTTGGTTAGCGAAATCGTTCCGAGTTAACGTAAATTAAAGATGTATACTTTCAGAGGTTGGTTTATGTTTCTTTACTATTGTAGTCAATTGGTAATTTGATTGTAAGTTTAGTTTGTTGTTTATGTATTCTATTTTGTTCACGCATTGTTTGTACTGTACGTGTATCAGTAGCATGATATGTATAGTTACCATACTGAGATTGTTTATATAACTAGTGTCGCTGTTAAAGATACTCAGCTCACCTGTATGGTCGCTGTTGTGATTACCACATAAACCTGTGACGGCGGGGGATCCAACACGGTTCATAGAGACCATTACAGTTTTCTTGCCGTCAAACTTGATCTTCACGTCCTCTGTTATGATGGTTAAAACCACACAGTCGGCGTTCATCTGGATAGTACATGCTGAAAAAGGTAGCATGTGGGATACTCGTATGTTAAAGGAACATTTTAAGCGTCGTTGTTAAACTTACACATTAATTACACTACAGAGTGTATAACTCTGGATTGGGGTTGTGTACATGCTCCAACTATACGTGTACCGTTCTTGTACATTGTTGATAATGTTGATTCACACAACTGTCTATATGTGGAACATAATTTAATGATTGTCAGATAAATTGTCTCTTGATATAAAGTCTTTGATATCATTATTAAACGATACATTTTCAAATGTAAAACCACGACTTTAAAATCATGTTCAAATAGTTCAATGCTTATTTAAGACTGCTGAGTCGCGGTGTTTTGAACAATGGGTTGTCTCTCGGATACAATAGTTGTCATAGAATCGTAGATTCAAATGCTTTTAAGAAACAGTGTGGCCTTAAGTATACATAACTCAGTATTAACTAGTTCAAGTTGTCGGGTATACTTACTCTGGGTGGATTCTGTTGTAGCCTCTCCGGTGCCTAAGATGAGTAGTTGGTTATTGAGACGAACCACTCCATCGAACAACTCAATGGTTAGACCCACTATGGGGAAGGCCAGTGTAATCCTCTGAAAACAGAATATCAAAAGTAGCATTGTAGAAATGAAATAAATTGTCGTGAGAAATAAAAATTTAAAATACCCATCCTAATATCCTTTCAAATAATTTATTGTTATGTATATAACAAAATTTGATCTTTAAATGGATGGACTTGGTCATCTATATATTAAAAGACTAAACCTTGACTTTGAAATAAATTATGATGACAAAAATACAAGCATCCAGTTATTAAGTTATTGTTCTGCAATAGTCTTTGAGACATATTTGTTCCAAGAAACGACAGAACTGAGATTAAATTGTCCCTAAATTCACAAGTATGTGTTGGCTCTTAGCTCAAAACACGAGTCGATATGTTACCTTTTTACAGGTGTCGTAAGTGTTGCAGTTGATATGTTCCACTGTAATGTGCCATGTATTTGTCTGTATAAGTGTGTAGGTACATGTGCCACCGAACAGATACTCGAGCCCGTCAAACGTCCGGTAGTAGTTAGTACCACTGTTGATACACGTCTGGAAAGGCAGGTAGTTCTCACCAACATAATTGGCTGTCGCTGTAACAAAAGAAACAATAGCAATGACTAGCATGTTACCTTACAATAAAACTGGACAACGTTTAAGGATATGGCCGGACAAGTTTGTCTCTTCCAATTAAAGCCGCACGTTGAAAATCGTTCAATATGTAAAGCTTAATGACCAGAGGCCACGTTATATATTGGATCGTCACTCATATGTAATAGTGTAATCGTATAATGTAAAGGCAAATGTCGTTTTTGTATGTATTTAACGTATTTTATGACTATCATTAACAGTTTTATATTTTAGGACATCGTTTGATCTTTTGAAATATGAGTGTACAATAATAGAAAAATCATTTTGGACGTACCGGACCCCTGTATCTCACAGGTACGTCCGTGAAAGCCGGTGTTGGAGCAGTCACAGGTCTCCGGTGCTATACATGTCCCACTATTCTGACACTCCTGAGAGCATTCAGCTAAAAGTAGAACATATCTGTGATTGGAAACCGTCGAACATCATGTAGCCATATACACATAATATTAGAAATTATTCGGTTTCATATCATGGTGGCTTAAACAAGAGTGTACGGATACTTCACGAAGAACATGTTGTTTTCTATTTTCAGATAACTATTTGTCAAATAAACATGCCTAACAAAGATATATTGTCATTTGTTTTGTTTTCTAAAATGACAATATGTTTGAAATAATTCCATTTGCATACACGTAGACTGATATATAATAACCGTAGAAAAGATATCACGTGATTTGGAAAATCTGTTACGTATACTATATGAAGTATGTTGCTTACGTTGAAGACATGCGGAGTTAGGATCCCCTTTCCAGCCTCCACAGCACACGGGTACAGTGACAGGATCTTTCTCCCTGTAATACCATGTAATACATCAATATACGTCCACACACGACTATCTATAGAATCATCATCATCGCCGTCGTCATTTAAATTTAAAGTTATCATATGCGATTCCGACTTGACAACGATCCGGGTAAATGATGAAAAAAAATATATATAAACCGAAATAACGTGTAAATGGTGAACGTGTGAAAATATTTTTGCTGTGACTAAAATACCGGACTACATGCACGATTAGGAAACACTGCCAATTTACATAGATTGTTGTATATATGTGCGCGTATCAACCATCACATGGAAGCAGTAAGGTAAGTTTAAAGAAATGGTTTACTTTTTCATTGTACACGTGTACTCTGATGAGAAGGACATCTGTCGCTGCATCATAGTGGGCAGGGTGTTAGAGATGTCGCTGGACACAAGTGTGTAACCATTCTTGATGTACTCAACATGGTCGCTGCACGGGATGATTGCCTCATCAAAGTTTGATTGTTTCATGTAACATATGTTGTTCCTGGAGGAATAAAACTGGGATGAGAAAAATATAAACCACGAGCTGATGTCATTATATCTTGTACTGGTTTTTCCATTTACAGTGTTTCTTGACAGTACAAACTAAGAGTTACAATGTGTTTCCATATAACTATATTTTGTTCAGGTATTGTAATTATTCCCATCTTAAGATCTAAAACACACGTGACGAGAATCACTGTTATAACGTAAGTAGAAAACTGGTTTAGGTATGCATTCATTTATGTATGCACTCATGTAGGTATGCACTCATGTAGGTATGCACTCATGTAGGTATGCACTCATGTAGGTATGCACTCATGTAGGTATGCAATCATGTATGTATGCACTCATGTAGGTATGCACTCATGTAGGTATGCACTCATGTAGGTATGCACTCATGTAGGTAAAACACTAGCAGCGGTTTTCAGAATGTAGAGCTTCGTTTTATCTAGTTAAGAACTCCGTATGTGAAACATACAAAATACAAAACAGAAACAATGTTACTTGGTGTAAAGCAGCTTATTCTATCTTTTAAATGAAAAATCAACAACACAAAAATGTCGCTTTCTACTGGTAGACCCTTCCACATCAGCTCATAATAATGCGTCGGACAAACGGTCCACGTAGCATTGTCAACAAACCAGTGTATTTCTAAAACACAATCTACTATTTCACTTAAAGAAAGGTCAAATAAATGAGGAGACCGGTGTTTTATACTAAAAGAAATAAGTAATAGGGAACAAAACCGTATGCTTTTCACTAGAGTTGATGATGGTAAGGAACACATGTCAATTGGTTTCGTAAACCCATTCCCGTAGTTCTCTTAGTTTGTGTTGTCATATTTATTTCTCGCACGAAAACATTAGATATCCTTGTGATTTCTACACAGCACCAATATTGGTCAATGTAAGTTATGCCGAAAGCAACAGTGTGGATAAAGTGTGTCTATACAAACTCTACAATAAGTATAAGGAGAATTCAACCAACCTTTTCAAACACACATAATGACTGACGAACAAGATAACTCCGACAGATACAAAAAAACAATTCATTATTACTGACTTTAAAATATACGGCGAAACGTGTAAAATATCACAGGTTCTAACCAGCTTTATGTAAATAATGTGCCTATGTTGGCCTTTTTTCGTGAGGTATATACATACGTTTTTAAATCCGTTTACACTCATCACACTATTTAATTTACTTCAATCAAAAGCTAAAAGACTTAAAGATATATCGTTATATAGTACAATGATACCGGATAATGGCGATGCTGGTTCAAACAAGAAGATAACTAATACACAAAGGGAGAGTGGTGTAAATACCGACGTACCTTTGAGATAGTACATGGTCCGGTTGTGAAAACGTGGTCAAAATCCATAGTAGCAGGCCTAACATAGTAGGAGGAACGCCTCCCATCTCGAGCCTAAACTTTGCTTGTCGTAAACCTTTAACTAATTGCAGTGTTATTTTTCGGTTCTTCCAGACACAAACAAAGTTGTAGGTATTTCAAATACTTCCGTTAGAAAGTAAATTGGAAGACCGTAGATATTGGGCCGTTTTGGCTTTTTATATGGCGCACTTCAACTCAGAGCAGTCCGATTGGATGAATCAGTCACGTGGTGAACATTCGCACAAGTTCCATTGGTTACCAAATATACCTAGTAAATGTTGTGTAAGACGGAGGAGCCATATGTTACACTTTCTAAAGAAGGGAAACTAATTTAACGAACCCAGAATTGTAACCACAAGACATCTACGGGTGTTTTATTCTGGTTAATTGACAACAAGATGTCGACACCGGTAACTTTTGTTTAGAAGATGTGAAGTGCCGCATGAATGTGTTGTATGAAAGGAATATATAATTGAAAATATACATCCTTTCAGTTTTTACCGGAAAAGAAATATTCGGGCGTGAGTGGTGTAATTGGGTAGACTTGTTATACATATAGGCATGCTATGATATTTTTTCTGAGTTGTAAACAAAATGAAGCATATATTTAGAACCAATATGTTTACATTTATCATTCTGTAGAGTATCAGTAACCTGTGATTGATCTGTGAGTTTTGCTGACAAGGACTATTATAGACTGTTCTATACGAAGTCATACGAATAACAAATCAAAGGTTAATTATCTACAAGTTACAACAACATTGTGGAAGTAGATTTACATAATAACAAAATCGACGTGAATAGTCAAATTGTAATTGAATATGTGTATGCAAACACATTTTAAAGATCCAAACAGTTTGTTTCAACAGTTATATGGGAAGGCAATATACAGCTGGCATATGTTTTTTCGCTTATACCGTTTCATGTTTTATATAATAATAAATATTGAGGTGATGTTATTAAAAAGAACTCCAAAGTATATATTGTACATGCATGTATCAGTGAGAACATGTTTGGACTCAGCGAAGGTACAGCTTTACACTATGGTTATGAACAGAATTAAAAACGGAAACCCGTATGAATGTATATGTTTGGCTCCAACAGTTTGCGACGTTCAAATTGGAGGAATACAGAGTGTCATCATCACAACAGGGTGGCGTGGTTGATAGTTGAGAGGCGGTTTCTACGGTAATTTCTCTAATGTATAAATGTTATATTTCTATATGAGAGCCGCTTTATCCCAACTCAACTCAGCTCAAACAACAGTGTATGTCCTTCATCACATGATATATACACAAGGGAATACAAACAATAATACACATGTTTGTACCAGACTAACATATCCTGTTCAACCATTTTGTCAGTTGGTCATACTAAGGTAAGATATCAGTCCTATGGCACTTTAATGAAACGGCATCAGGACAACCTGCACAATGGTTTCGTAGTTTTGACAACGATCGTCACTATTACCAAAACCATCATTTGAAAATTCACACAGTTATAAAATAGAAACATAGTAGATATAGTATGTGTTTGACTGTTCATTTCCTCTTCGTAGATATTAACACGTATATATAATTCTTACAAACAACAGATTAGAAAACGTTCATAGTGGTGCGCACGCGACTGTGTAGAAAAAGTGTACACTGTTTTCCCAATTATTGAACATGATTAATCGTGATAAGTAATGTTCAAGTTACAATGTAATCATAGTCGTATATGAATTTGTTTTCATATTTACTACTTGTATGTAACACTTTATTGTATAGAGTTCTGTGCTATGTTTAAGAGTGCTGATGAACAATTTGAGTCCCTTTTATTAAATACATGTAAACTATTTGGTTAGGTATAACACACCATGTTCGAATTTATGAACTTAGAAGAAGTGCTTGACGCTGTTCTTAAGAAAAGCCAGACGACGGATTGTTATCCTAATGAGGTGCTTGTGAAACCTTTTATCGGATAGATTAACCAACTAACTGCCTACATGTTTCACTGGTGTCTTGATCGCTCACTCGCTACATACCTTTATATATTCAAGCTTGTTTGAATCTGTAGTTGCCCATGATCACTTACAAGCTAGCTTTGTTAACATGGACGCAAATCGTTACTCGACAATAAGTTTGTAATACATACTATGAACTAAATGATTATTAAAAATAGGTGTTTATATTATGTTGCTGTGTGACTATTGACAAAATAGGTGTTTATATTATGTTGCTGGGTGACTATTGACAAAAGAGGTCTGCGTTTAAACAACGAAACCAGACGTCGATATACAGATAGAACACGCTTGCCTTTATGTTGAGGATACCAATAATTTAACAAAGTAGTGTTATATATTATTTGACATAAAACCCTCAACAATGTTATACAATAAAATAACAAAAACTAGTTCGAATAATGTCAATGAGAAGAG
>ENA-OREC01000332-OREC01000332.1-marine-metagenome-genome-assembly--contig:-NODE-332-length-17078-cov-12.537086_pt1 | contig 17078 bp, 7 predicted proteins | sample MGYA00248626_ERZ508543 | MGnify/ENA primary metagenome ERZ508543 (study PRJEB26211, sample SAMN05518279) | marine metagenome | isolation source: Puget Sound, Washington, USA | host: Bankia setacea...
TTTAAAGTTGTTTGAAGCTTCTGAAGCAATATCGTACGATTGAACAAATGTGTTCAGATGCGCATAGTATTACTTTAAGTTTCACTGCTGTAGACATGGTTCTATAAATGTTTATCTGTCCTGTTTCAGAGTATGCTCACCCCCAGATCCATTTCTATTAGTGCTATATAACCCTACTCACTCACGACCAGAGTTTTATGAATGTTCTACATCAAGTGGAGATAACAAAATGAGTTTTGACTTCTACACAGGCTACGAGGCTGTACAGATAAACAAGGTATATAATTAATGGTGCCTGTTTTGTGATGAAGCGTATCCTAATAATCAAAACACGTACTAACATCCTTGTTTAATGTCTGTTAATTTACTTACTCGTTTATTGATACTTCTTCAAACTTCTTTAACAATGAATTGATCAATCTTTGGAATGCTTAAATTTAATTGGCTATTCTAATATCTGTAAAGGATATACAATGAGTAGTCATTATATAAAGTGAGTTCTTGTTTTAAATGATGATATGTTTTTCCTGCTGTGAACTGATGTCAGATTGTTTTGTACTAATACTAGTTACATAATGACACTAAATGTATACTGAATGTTAAATATGGAGTTACAATCTTACTGCTGTGCACATGATTTAAATGTAAAAATATTGTTGTCACTTGTTTTGATAGGATTTCATTTTTTTCAGAATGGTTTTGGAAGCAGTGAAGTTGTAGAACTGGATTTTAACCTTGTTAAAGATGGCTCAAAGTTCAACCTGTTTGAAACAGCTGTACTTTCCACACAAAGGTAACGAAATAGACCGAGTTATGTCAAAAGAGTTCATTTTCAAAAGTGTTCATGAAATATTTGTTATGGTTGTCAACAAGTACATATTATCAGGTAAAATAATCTGTTGTTGACTTTCTAGCTGCATCCGTTACAATGTTATATGATTACCTTTTGTTTCAGTGATATGAATGAGAGTAAGATATCACAGTCCCCAGAACCAGTCACCAGTGAAGATATAACACCTCGTCTCAAACCAGCTCCATACCAGTCCAGGGTACGTAACAAAGTTTGCTGTTGTGGTTTCAATGTTTTACTACCCATTACAACTATTCTTATTTATAATTGAAATGTTCAATACCCTCAATGATAAGAAATTTATTCAGCTAGTGTACAGCTTCAGAAAAGGACTATTAATAATACTGTCAACAAAATAAAAAATGTTTTGTTTACCAGGATCAAATCCATTTTTGTACAAGTTTACATCTTATACCAGATAAGATATTGCATCTAACAAGATTAGATCTTTACTTTTTTCAAAGACTTTTAAGGACACAATCTATATTTCATTCTCTGTTTGCAGTTGCCAATGGTACAGTCAATGGTGCCAGAAGTGTCGTTGTTCTTTGGAGATGATGATTCAACTTTTGGTCCTAGTGTTCAACATCCGTCCAACCGACTCAGTGGTATGGTCCGTCCCAGCTCACAGCATCAACCAATGGCTAGTTTTACTCCTTCAAACACGTCACGAGACAAACAATCACCTAATTCTGAGTCAAATGTACCCAGTCAAAGTGCTCAAAACAGATCTGTTCCAGTATCAGCCAGTAGCTACTTAAGCAATGCAGGCCCTAAGCCCCCGGTGCAGAATAATCCAGCCAATAGTGCACAGCAACAGTTTGTGAGAAGTCCTAACTCACAAGTAGACAATGTGGTTCAGTCTCAAGGACAGCCAGCTCATCATCATCCACATATGTCCACAGCTGTTGGATCTCATCCCACAGGAGTTGTCAGCACGTCCCAGCCAGGCTATTATGGTGCACATCCCCCAACGTCTAATATGGTACGACCGCCATACTGTAACTGTCCCAGCTGTCCAAAACCATTCCCTCCCCAGTACTATAGATCCCAGTCCTATGAGCCAGTTAGAAGTCAGGGTCCAACTTATCCACGGCATTCTCATCCACATTATGGACATCCACCTCCTAGATTAAATGGCCCCCAATTCAGTGGTAATCCTTATCCACATCACCAGGGTCTGTACCCTCAAACAGCAGGCATTGTGAGTCACTCCTTCCCTCCTCCATCTAACTCTGACTATCAACAGCCACCCGGTACATCCTACCCAGTTGTTCAATCCGGTCCAGCCAATGGGATCCAAGGAGGTAACACACCTGTTCAGAATGGTCATGGTCCTCCGGCAGCAAGAACTTTACCTCCAATTCCAGCATCCAGTGTTCCATCATCCTATCCCAACATGGTGCATCCAGTAACTGCCCAGCAAGAAATGCCACAGTCAAACCCAAGGCTTACAGTCCCTGTACCACAAGCAAGTGGAGGACTGCCAGTTAGAGCTGATAACCGGGGAGCAGCTGTTAATAACCAAATGCAAAGTGGAGAGGGAGTGAATGTTAATGCAAGTGGTGAAGTAAGGAGATCTAATCCAAGCTCAGACAACAGTGGTCGATCCAGTGATGACAGTGGTCTGAGTTTTACACCTGAGAAACATCATTCTCCATCAAATCCAAGTCTTAAAGTTCAACCTAAACCAGAACCTGAGTCTGCTGGTGACTTGAAGTCAGTCGTTCCTACTGTGAACTGGGAAAACATACCTCCTGAAATCTACCAGTTGTTAATGAAGCAGAATGAACAGCTGAGACAACTACAGGCACAGATTGAAGTTTTAACAGCTCAGTCCTTAAACACTACTGCAGAGAGTGCTGTTACCATGAAATCTCATCCTTCCCATGAAATACAGAAATGTTCTACAGCCACTAACACATCAGCAGGACTTGGTGGCAAGGAGCAGGTATCAGCATGTATGCAAACTAGCCAAGAAGTACAAGCTTTTGAAAACCCTCGACAGACTTATCCCAATGACACAGACAACAGGAACATGTCAAACTCTAGTAGCAGTGGCTGTGAGACCAGGACTCCTCTAGAAATACGACACAGAGGTCGGCTTCCCATGAACAGTACACAGCGTGATGATGGAGAGTTAGACATTTCTCAGGGTGAACTAGTGGCACTAATGAACAACATGCATGACAAGACTATAGACAGTGTACAGTCTGAGATGATTGTGGATCTACCAAGCTTCCAGTCTTCTCCATCAAGGTCAGTTTACTCATATATATGCCTTGTGATATAAGCTATGTGTTTTCTATGAATTGTGCTTTAAGCTAGTAGTTAGGTATATACTTTTGTAATACCACACCCAATTATTTGAAGATCTACACACATTTTATATCGAGCCAACTAAGATTTTAAAATGATCTACACTAGCCAATTGATGCAAATCTTTTTAAACAGTATATTTTGTTTGATCTTTGTCTACTATGAAGAAGTGTACTGCTAAGATAAACACCATCAAATATGTACAATGTATCATGTTTAACTTTACATTAAGAATACATTAATGATTTATATGTTATGAGAGTTCTCTAGAGTTTGTATACAAAAATGCTTTGTTGCACTTTGTTTAGTGTCATCAATCACTAGATGATACACTCTTGCTTGTTGCACAGGTCCCCCCGCAGTCAGGAGTCATGTAATGGTTCAGCTTTCAACTTGTCTCCACGTTCTCCTATATCTGCCAGTATGTGTGAGAACAAAGCAGGAGACAGTGAGACAGAATACACAGAGGATGAGGAGGAAGATGGTGAAAATACAGCTGGTACTGACAACCCAGAGTACTACAATAAACTCATGGTAATGCAAAACACTGCCATGCATTTCTAAAAAAACAACAGGATAATTTGTATTATAGTATGCTGTCAGTTACTTCAAATTCAGATTTTATATGTTTGTTATTTTGAGTTAAACAATTCACAGATGAATGGATTTTTGTTCAGGGTTTGAAAATTCCTATTGCCTGAGGAGTGCGTTTGTATGCAAGACATGTTGAAATGTTGAAAACTGCAATGTAATTTGTGTGTTTTTAGTTTTTACCATGCCCAAAATGAATATATTACAGAGTTTGAAGATGTATGTTTCCAATTGTTGATTTGTGATCATGTTTAATAGTTATGTGGGTACCAAGTTGGACAGAATGGTGATCCTGACTTAACTTGGTGTCTTTATTCACTAGCAAAATGTGAGTAGGTAAGATATATTTACTTGTAGTATTAACTATGGGTTATTGTATTGCAGGACAATATCAAGAAGTTGCTGAGTCAGAACACTACAGAGGATTATTCCGATAGAGAGGGTTACTCTGGTGATGTATCCTCAGATCCCAGTACTCCTGTTAAACTGGCCAAGGAACATATACAGCTTGGACAACATTTACAATCTTTTATAAGGTATCTAAGTTCTGTCAATAATATAGTTTGTGTAAACATTTGAGCCGTATTTTCTTCAAAGAAATACACTTATAGATTGTCCATTTGAGAGTAAGAATATTGTTTAAAATCATTATTTTCTTTCCCATAACTAAGCATCGACTTTGGATTGGTGTAGGTAATTCAGTTGTTGTCAAGCCCTTTGATTTATTTTATTTATATTCAGAAATTTAGGGAGGAGGCAATATTCTGAACTTTCAGATTACTTTTAAAAACATCTAGTTCTAGACAACGATCTATACACCCAACTTTAAAATAAGATATCATTTTACAGCTAAACTACTATAAACTATGCCATATATACACCTTTACTAAATGGCATGATCATGTTTAACATTGGAAAGTAGAGTAATAGTATGAAAGTATGAAAAAATCAAAATCTGTTTTTTTTAATCCAAAATGTTAGTCAGACTGATTCAATTCAATTCAAGAACTTTATTTAAAGATGGTGACCCAATTTGTGATGAATATGCTAGTTCGCCAAATTTGTTACATGTTTTACTTGTCTATGTTTCAGGTTTGACCACACTGCCTCTAAGACTCCTACAGACACAACTTTCATCCCAAAGATTAACTATGTTTCCATGTTCCTAGATTCTGATACTGACACTTCTATGGAAATAAACGCCATGGCAATGAAGTACCTGAAAGATGAACAGTTAACTCAGCTCACTAAGCTACAGGCCAAAAACAGGCTCCTACATGGTAAGAACAAAGCATCAGAGAAAACAGCACTGCTTCAAAAGATCTTAAAGGCAGAGGAAGATGAAGCAACGCCTAACGTTACGGCAGTTGGTATGTCCCCAAATGATTTAACATTTGCTACAAAGAAATATTTGGAGAGGAACGGTTTGTTAGATGGTACAACAGCAGGTAGTGGGTCAGCCTCAGACAGTACACAGAATGATAGCTATAGACTGAGGACCAACTACAGCACTATGACTACAGGATCTGAGGACAGCACGGCCCATGTAACACACGAGGTGCTTGGTACTCCCTCCAGCAGACACACGGACACACTGGAATATGTTACACCAGCCAGTGATACACCATACAGTAATAGGACTTCTAACCCAGCATATGATTCAAGTATGAGGACTTACAACGATTCTAGGGCTAATTATAATGATTCTAGACAAACTTTAGGCGCACAAGGTACACCTAAGCCAAACACGATACAGTCAAGAATAGCTGAACACAACAGGTTTACACCTACTGGTAACAATGGATACAACTATACTGTACCAAGCTCCTCCAAGAATTCCACACCTAACTCTCACTTCGTTTCTCCACCTGTACACATGCAGAGAGATGGAAGGGACTTGAACCGCGGTGGTCAGGGTCGCTATGCCAGCCCGTTGATCACACCTGCCCCTAATCTACAGAGGCATTCTCCACCAGAAAGGGATCAGAACTTGCATCCTACACGCGATTATCCAGACAGGAACAGGGGATGTGTAGAAATGAATCCTAACAACTATGAGAGACAGACCCAACCCGTGCGAAGGGTACAGCCTAGGGTGGATACAGGTGCTTCTAATAATGTGTTTTCTTCAAGACAACTTAGAGAAGAAACTAATGAAGATGATAGAATTTTAGATATTACACGTCTTAAACAGCTTCCTAAACTTCTGTAGTATTTACATCTTTTAGTTTTTAAATTATTTTAGGCTAAATATTAAATTTATTTGTTTCTTTTTGTTTGCTGATTTAGAGTATATAGAATATTATATAAGCTTAGTTTACACATCATGAATTGAACTTCAGTTCAGGGGAAATCATGACAACCTAAATTGAAACAATTGGTTTAATGAAATTTGGCCTGTATGCGTGTGACTAGCATACAACTGTATTGCTGTTACACTTTTAGTTTATTTATGTTATCTGTGATAAGCCTTATTCAGGACTCTTTGCCATGTAAATAGTTCAGCCAAACTGTTTTATTTCAAATAGTAACTACCCTGGCATTTTGCATTGATACATTTTGCTCAGAAATTTGAGGGGCCATATTTATGTATGTTTACAATGACTGTGATATCTAAAATTCTATTGTCTCATTTTATTTACATGTATTTAAGAGTTTACTCAAGAGTTTACGTCCAGTTCGTATATGTTTTAGTTTTAAAAGTATTGTCAACATAGACTAGTGTTTTAAAGCGTTTTAATTTTAATAAATAATCTGCAAGTACACAATGTAGAACTTTGAAATCACATTACTCTTAGATTTAGCTAAGTAATTATATACACATGTAGTATTATAAGTTATATATGATTACTCAAAATTAAATGTTTATTTAACTTAATAAAAGTACCGGCACTAGTGTATAATAGAGTCACTTAAAGTGGTTTCGTTTTATATACATTTCCTTTAAAATGTGGACAGGGCATTAGGATGAAATTTTATGAAGTGTTTTCATGAAATATGATAAAATGTAAAGGATAATTTAACAGTGGATCATAGCCCACACTTATCATTTTATAATTGCTTGACCAGTAATCTCTGTATATAGCAACTCGCAATATAACAAACCATCTCTGAACCTTGCTTTGTCTGATTATTTCTTTAGTTTAAATAACAAGAAGTTTTTGTTACAAATACAACGTATATTTTTGACACCACAAATGACTGAGCAGCACTGTTTTTAGACAGGTTTTTTGGGGGGGTAATGGCATCTAATGTTTTGATTAGTTATCTTACCACATATTTGTATTTCTGGCATGGGTATACTATGGGGTTTCTAGGATGGCACTTATTGGGGTATATTTAACATGTGTAATAAAACTATTTTAGTAACAATTCTGAAGGTCACCCATGAAAGTTTATTATAGTGCCTTTTGCAATACCTATTATTCAAACAAAGCCACATCCATCTTGATACTGATTTTTTTTAAAAACAATGTCAAGTTGCATAAGATATGAAGACTAAAGAACTCTAGATTTGGTGAACCATTTGTTGAAGGTCCTGTCATGAGGAGTTAGTTATAAACAGAGATTACAGTACTCGTTCAGCAGCAGCTTGTGTCACGAGTTCAACACAACAATGGTAATATTCTGAATTGGATGGCTGAGCATGAAATTCACAAATATCTAATCTCACTCATAACAGACTATGGTAAAGAAGAGATTTTTTAAATTTATTTTCACTCATTGTCCATCCAAAACTACTTTTTTGTGCTGTGGTTAGTGTTCACCTTTAATTTGGTCTTTGTTAAGTGAATGTCTGTAAGTGCTTCATTGCTTGCTATGCAGAGCTGCTATAAAATGTGCATGTTTTAATAGAATAATAGTTCAAAAACCTTCAACTAAATGTTCATGTAAAAACTACTTTATTTATATAAAACACCACTAGTTGATAACTTCTTATAGTAAGTATCATGTTAGCTTTTATCTGTTGAGAATTGTTTTATAGTGTAAAATATATCAATAAATTATTTATTTACACAATTCAATGTGTGCACTTGTTTTATGCCATAGAGATTGATGACGAATAGAAGTACAGTCTTTGTTCAGGTATAATAAATGTGTGGGTTAAGTCGTTATTAATGCTAACACTAAACAGTTGCATAGAACAGGCATGCTTCAGAGAGGAACTCAGTATTTCCTCTATATATACTGTACATGTATCGCTAAATTAATAAATTTGATTGTAGCATTGTGATAAAAATCTGCACACATTACTAGAGTACAAGAGGTTGTGTCTTAAAATATGATCAAAAGTATTTGATGTGAATTGAATGCAAGCATTTTGTGTTTTCTTTAAATCGTTTGAGATGATTTTCTCATTTATAGTGCCTGTTTCATACATGTTTGCATCTGTTACCAGTAGAAGTATGTTGCAAATTTTCATGCAACCAAAAACTCACATGTACTTGTGTTGGCAACATTCAACTTTTGACAAGGAATCATTAAGAGACAAAGGATCAAAATGAAAACCTGTTTTATTAAGAATGTATTCAGCAAATGACTGTACATACAAATGTAATAGAATTGAAAATGTTTATCAACATGAAATAAATAAATCATACATAGTACATTTAGTCATAACATCTTTACAAACATGGAGATATCCCACTCCTATATTCAATAATAAATGTACAAAACTACAATGGAAATAAATTGCAAACATAAACCATCATAGCTTGCTGCTCAAACAAACATACACATATAGATGTTTTGTTTAATAAGTAATAATCTGTCGGTAAGACTCAAAAGCTCCTAAGATATACATATACCTTATTGTAATGCCAACCAAGCATACATTGTTGTCATTGTTTAATAAAGACTTTCAAAATCCACCTGTCTCTAGAAATAAAATCAACTTTAACAAAAAAGGACATACAACAGTTAACAAGGAACATTTACATGAATGTCCACAAAATGAATGTATATCAACTCCAATCTGCATGCGTTACAAATGGAATTTAGTGGAAGGAAATCGAAGTTAAACCTGGTATATATCTGACAAGAGCATTACAAATATATCTGCATAGAAACTGCACCATGGATACACCAGTAAGTTACCATGTGTAACATAATTGGCAAACAAGGATTAAAGTGACAGGAAAGACATCTATTTGACAGTTTGGGTTTGACACCATGTTAAACAGAAATCCAGTGGTCTGTCAACCTTACCCTACGCTGGTCCTGGCTAACTTAAACAAAACCATTCCTTGCCAGTATGTAACAACTTTCACAATCAGTCAGGGAAGGAATGCAATAAATCATTATAAAGTGTGTTTTGCCCATCTCGGGTTCATACAGAACATCCATAGAAGACCAGTTAATTGGTTATTGTACCTGCAATGTTTTAAGTTTATGAACATAGTATTTAACCTTTGAATACAACAGTGAGTCAAATACAGATTTTAGACAAAATAGTGCTAAGAATTACAATTATCATTTAATCTTGTGAAGAAAAAAAAGACCCTTGCCTTCAGATATAACCAGCAAAGTACAATTGCTACTAATATGGAAACATAGAACACAAACTATATATAAGTACATATGTGTAGTAAACCCTGTATCTTTTATTTTGAAGAGCAATGGCACAGTATCGTATAAACAACTTTGCTGCCGGTCTGTACAACACAGTCAATAATTATATAAAATGTAGTGCCTTTCTTAACCCAAGAACAGGACATAGAGAAAAGATCCAACCTGTCTGATGCATATCCATGGACTTGATATTCAGCTAACTTTTGACTATAAGACTAGACAAATGCAGACCATATTTTTCAGGGCAGTGTGGCTGTCTCTGTTATGTTTTACAGCCACATGCTATGTGCTACTAAAAGCCTTAATAAAACAAGAATAGACAAAGAACACATTTACTATATGCTACCAGATAACCATTGAAAACAAGGTGCTGTTGGTTTTTAACACTGTATAAAGACACTACTTCCTGATCAGAACAATTCAACAATTTGTGTAGAACAGAAGCACACAGATAGAGAGACTACTGGTAAATCGTGACAATAGAAAAGTGGTTAATAAATAGCCTGTAATTGTGACTTGTTTATCGACATCAGAACCAAAATCAACACATACCCAGAAGCTGAACTTGTAAAATATGAATATAATATACTTTCATCAATTCACTTTAACAAAATTCTTGAAACAGCTGTCAGAATGTCTTGTCCTCTACAACTACAACTAGTTAATGCCTTCAGGTCACATACATGAGATCAGTTTATTTCTGACAGTTGCAAATACCTAATTACTTATGCTTACAGATTGTCATTAGTATAGTATGAATTCTGTTGCCATCGAGCTGCAGTCCACGTACAATAGTCTATGCACTGTGAATGATCACTTATCAAAATAGCATGGAACAACCTGACACCAGAAGCCATCATTTCGTGACATTTTTTGTGTGAATGCGTGTCCATGGAAAATAATGTCTAGATACGCAAATAAACAAAAGCACTTATAATGCAACACCAGAGAAATACGCTAAGATGAGAAACTTATTCTTCCGCATGTGATTAAACAATAGCCAACAGAATAATTAAAGAAATATGCAGGAACTTAAATCAATAGCACAAACTACCTGTTAATTATGATTTTTGCATTCAAGCAGTGGATTTCAAATGAGTAGTCCCAACATTATGAAGATGTAACACGAGGTAGGACATTCTTGGGATGTAACTGTTCTGTGCAACTTCATATAAGATAGGGAGTTTTTAACATATAAATAATATAAAAATACTTTTGACCAATGAATGAATATGGGTAGGATGTTTGCATTTTTCAAATCATTATCTCCGGCCATTAAAAATGGTAATTGATATGAAGGCCACCAAGTAAAACCTTCAATAGCAAGACTGACCAAACTGTAGCAGAAAAATTTACGAATTAACAGCTCATATCTCAAATGTTGTATATATTTAAGTACTCAACGATCATAAAAAACACATTTGAACACAGAAAGACCATCCAGAGTTAGTTTGTAGAAATGTCATACATATGTTAACATAATTTCAAAGATTTGCATTGTTCCCAGACAAATTAACAATCCCACTGTCACAACTAACAAGAGAAATCACGGGCTTCAAATGCTTGCTTTTAGAAAATTTATGAGTTGTTTTTACTGTTTACAAAAGGTCTATGATTGAACAGTTCTTACCCTATCGCCAGTGAATGAGTGTAGACAAATCTGTTGATCTGATCTATAAATGGTTGTGCTAAAAACTTATGCAATGCCGATTTTAAAGAGCATAACAATTATTTGACAATCTTCTAAAATTCTTTAAAATATGTACACAAATTATTGCTAACACAGTGGTAGGTATGACAGTGCATATATAGATATTGCAAATAAAAAAGAGCAGATGTTTAAATGTCCCAGCTACAAGTGTAGTTACAGGATGGCAAGCAAACATGTGTAAATGTTGCTATTTGATGCACTATGTAGTATTAGAAAAGGTTAAGACATTCTTGACACACTCTTGATGAAATATTTCTTTACGTCTGCTTGTTACAACACAAGTCGGCAATTTGGCAAATATAGATTTTAATATTTTTCATGGATGTGAATCTATGTATCTTTTCACATTTACACACTTTCAACAAAAACACACATCTGTAATACTGATCAGAACATCTCAATACTTTCACACAAGTCACATGAATGCTTACTTAATTTAACCTAGCTGTGATGAGTACACTTGGTAATTAATTGTCAATCAGCATCATGGAGCACCCACGTTTACAATTAAAACTTAATTTCCATGTCAAACTTTATTGAAACTTCGACAAATGACCAAATTTAAAAAAAAGATCAATCTAAGATATAATGTACCTTTTTTCTACGATGACCAAACTGAAATAAAGTCAAAGCATGCTACATTGTACAGGCAGTATTTATAATGTGACTACTTATGTAGCATCTGCATTTATTTTTAGCATTCGACTTTTGTCGGTTCTGCATGGTCATTCGTTTTTCATCCCCGCCACAACGGCCAATGACCACCGACTTCGAAGGATTTTCTATCCCAGATTTTATCCATTACATTTATTGCATCTGGATTAATTTGGTCTGTACAAAATTGTAGACAGGACACGTGTGTTCTGTTCAGTAGATCCAGAAATATGCTTTGTACTGCTAGGTAAGGTACACGAGTTGTTGAAAGATGGGTGAAATGTCTCAAAACTTAAGATGTGTTGAAATAATGTTTTAGGAGTAGATATTTTCCTTCAAACTGGGGGATAATGAGCAAGAAAATTCCAGTATTGACATGTCAAGGTTTGAAATTCTGTCAGATGTAAACAAATAATGTGAAACGCCCATGAAAACTTTAACTGAGCATAACGAAGGGAAAGGGATAACAATTGAAATATAAAAGGGACATAATTGTAAGAGTCGAGACAATACATGATTCAGCTAATATTTATATATATATTGGATCTGTGCATGCATGTTTGATGAACAGCTGATATCCTTACAATACTAATATTCGCTGCATTGTCTCAACCCTACCATATGTCATTGTCAAACTAATAAACAACAAATTGATTACTGCTGTCCTTTTTCTTTTACAATGTCATACATCCACAAAGACAAAAACATTAAACTAAACAAAACATACCTGAAGACAGGAAGAAATTGTCGTTTATAAGTAAACTGTTACTTCTCCAGACAGACTGTGATCCAAACACATTTATTAAATAGCATCTCTTAACAAAACTGTGTAGTTTTTTTTAATAACGCCTTATCCGCATACTTTTGTGTATAGCTTTTGTTTTTTAGCATGCAACAAAATGGCACAGACCTGGATTTACAAGGCAGAGAGCTGATTGTGTAAATGCAAAGTAAATTTTCACACAAAAATATAGCACAATGTCCAGCATCAAACAATGTGACTCAAATGGACAGGTGATTAAGTCAATAGCTAGTTTTGCAAATAAATGAACAATGAACACTGTTGCTAATCTCTGAAGAGACCAAAAACCAACATTTCAACCTTATGCAAGTAACACAGATCATATCTTAAAATCTATCACATATTGCCAGGACTTCAAACATACAAATATTCAGAATTGTCGCCCAAATCTCAACCATGTCATAAAACATTTAATATACTCTTACTACTACTAGGGCAGAAACAATGTTCACCCTGTTATCTTGTGTATGATTATGTCATGTACAAAATATCTTTCATCTGAAATATTACAATTGGAAAATACTGTGTAAATCTGCTGATATGAACATGCCATTATTGTAATAATTTTTAAATATGGCATTACTGTCACTCAACCATCTATGTTCACATACGGTAATATATGCAAGTGCTCTGACTTATAGGAAGGTAGAGACACAGTTTGTGACCAGTCTTGCCAGGTTCCCCAGGCATCATAGCAACCATTTACTCCAGCCCAATGTTCTGAATGCAATCTATCTACATCTTGGTTTGTAACTTCTTTTGGTTCTGGCATGTCGTATGTGTCATCATCCATTGTAAAATTGTCTAAATCTAGAGGAGGATATTTGCTATAAATTTCATCAAGTGTTAAAGGTTTATCAGGGTCTGATGTAGAGGGCACTGATTCATTAAACTGTCTTCTCTTTTTAAGTCCACTTCTAACACTATGTGAGATCACAGTCTTGGAGTCTGTTTGATCAGTATGGGAAGGTTCATCTATCCGAGTTTTGAAATGAGCATCGTGATTTCCTTCCACACTATCCTCAAAACTCGTTGAGGCATTCCCTGGAGATTCTGTGCGTGGAAGTTCATATTTAAGTGGACTGAGATCTTCTGGCGGTGCATGAGCTACAGAAGTTTGTAAGAATTTTTGTACCATTTCAGTTTTTGTTTTTAAAGATACAGGTGTGCTCGGAGGCATGTTTTTCTTTCGGTGGGGTCGAGGCTTAGCACCTTCAGGCACACTAGTATGAATGTCGTCATCTTCTTCCTTTTGAATCAAGTTTCTTTCTATCACTCTAGCGGTATGTTTACCTACAGACATGCTGTTTTTTGCTTGAAGTTCTTGCATAATCTCAGCAGTGCTTTTCACTTTGGGTGTCCGACTTACAAATTTGTCTAATGAATTTTCTCCATCAGTTCTTACATCAAGTTTGACTTTGCGTTTTTCTGAGAAACTGTTTGTACTTTTAACAGATCCATTTTGTGGAGTTGAAGTGGCTTGTTCTCCTGGAATCACAGGTTGTTGTTGTTTATTTTTAGGAGGTCTACCTCTGCCTCGTTTCTTTGGAGTCTCCACAACACCATTAACTGGAGGTGGTGGAACTGGTGGAGACGTTTTGTTAAATCTAATTGTAGTTTTAAGTCCTTTTGTTTCAATGGAATGAGTTGGGGTGGAAAATTCCCCACCATTATAATGCACTGGCGACACAACCATACCATTTTGACCAGAATTGCTTTTAGAAACCAAATTACTGGTTGACTGAACTGCCCTAAGATCAGGGTTTGGTGATGTTTCTGAATGAAAGTCATGAAGAGAATGTGTTCTTGATAAATTATCACTTGACTTTATATTTATAGCACTAGATGAACATGGTGTTTTTATTGGTTTATCACATGCAACTGCAGAGTTTGAGCCTCTACTTGTTTGACTATTCACACTATCTGGTGTACCAGGCTTTGAACTTACAACACTTGGAGATATGCATGGACGTTTAGAACTAGGTCCTAATAAAAGTGGCGATGAATTTGACCTTTTTGCACTGTGATCAAATGGAGATGGGTGTCTATTGTTCACTGCTGGCAATGATGGTGTACTGGGTTTCAATTTTCCAGGCTTAAGTCCATGTGAAAGACTAGATTCAACACTCTTAGGAGATGACACAGAAGTTTTCACAGATGTGTTGGATGTGGGCCTAGAAACCTGCGCCAAGCTAGGGCTTATTGAAGGTTTGTTCACACCTTGCAAAAGTCTACCTGGAATACTTGCAGGTTTCACCCCGTCGCCATTGACGACTGTGTTACTTTCTGAACTGCCATTGACGACTTTCTGCCATAAACGCACCAGATCTTTCGCTCTCTTCGCCAACTGCTTGTGAGCTGTTTTGCGCCGCACATCATTGACAAGTTTGCCAATCCTCGTCTCCTGAAGATGAGAATTTTTAATTACCTTACAAATTGATTTGAGATTACAACTAAAATGTCATTTTCGAAATAACAAAAGGAATCCTACAGTAAGTAACCATGAAGTTAATAAATTATTTACAGTGAAGAAAAATGTTCATTAAAACAAGAATAGCTTACTTCCAGTATATCCCTTGTGATGGGATAGATTTCCAATAAGCGGACAACTTCCAACACTTTGGGCATGTCAACCACCTGCAAGTACAGAGAAAATGTGGATAGAAATAGTTTAAAACTTAACAAAAGCACCAATAACAAATTGAGCCCCTATTCAACCAACATGTCAAAAGTGTATTTTGTTAATATTGAATTTGCTGAGCATTCAATTATTAAATCAAACAACACCTTTTGGATACACAAGATTTATTTTCAAATTATGACAGCAACAACTAGGCATGCATTAATTGATTCAATAGTTTAATCAGTCTTTGATTCAGTGAATGGACGAATTGAGTATTCAATTTCAAGGCTATATTGTATTTTTTGACATGTCTGTTCCACACATGCCTTTTCTCAAGATCTAAAACTATTTTGAACTATTTCTGATGTGTGTGTCTTAAGATCAAAGTAATTTGAGAAGAAATATAAGTTTGGCTGTCTTGGTGGTGAAAACGAATCAATATGATCCATGCAGCATGTTGAACAATGTTAGGCCCACCTTAATGCAACATCAAAATTCAAGTTTATCCCTTTTTAAGCTATAAAACACAACCATGCCGTTGTTCAAAGGCATGGGAATAAATTCACGATGCCAAATATGTACAATATTGACCGACTTTCATCATTAACATGGGTTGTTTACGGAAAAAAAGTCCCAAATAAATTCTACGACATGACACCAGACATGTTAGCCAACGATGGCCAATGAAAGATGTTCATAAACAATGAAATTCTTGGTTTCAAGTTATTTTCTTACATTATTTTCGCTATCTATGCCTTCTAACAATCTTTCTTTTAGCTGTGATGGCGTGTACTGCATCAGGACGACCTGGAACACCTGTATTTAGGCATAAGTGCCGTATCGGTGTCCGATCCTCTCCCACCAGTATGGCGGACATCCATAAATTGAACACTTTTGTGCAGCGCAGTGGCATCTGGGAAACCTCTCCAATAGCGTGACGTAGACTGACGAAGTAAGGCCGAATGATAGTCGCGCGCAGGGATAACAAGCTCTTCTGAATTTTTCTAAAGAACCGTAACTCATGTAATTTCTCTGGTTCTAACAACAGGTCTCTCGTGCATGCAACCTTTTTCAGAACCACACAGAAATGCCATTCGTTTGTATGGCTACGAATGGAAACTAATATAACATTGCTTTAGTCTTATTTAATGGAATTTACTGCAGCAAAGTTTGGAGTGAAAATGCTCGATTATTTTTTCTTAGAGGGCGCTTCTGACAGAAAGCCCATTGGTTAATGTTACAAGGAATTCGATTGGAGTACGATATACCACGTGGGAAGCACATGTAGTCAGTCATTAAAGAAAATTGCTAAAATGGTAAGAATCTTTTATCTATTAACTGAAGTAATGTTATCATTCAATTATGATGAAAGCAGTTATTTATCAAGCCAATATTTTCCGATATATGTGACGTTCGATCAAATTTGGTCAAACTGTATAACCCTGAAACACCGGCCCAAGAACATTTCACCTCACATTTTTTGTTGAACATAAATATCGTGTAGGATGACCAGCTGATTCAAAACAGAACTAGTCATGATCAATGAATAAAGAAGCAACCATAACGTGCACCGTTGGTTGCTGAATAGGCTATTCATTAGTCTTCTGTTACAGTTTACCAGTGGCTGGTCAGGACGGCACGAATCCAGGACGACCCACAATTTTTAAAACTTTTTATATCCCCAAGCAGCATAATTTCGACCTATGGTAATATCCGACGGTATCTGATTGCACTGTTTCCGCTTTTCGTTTGCGCACGCTCCGCCTTAATTACATGATGTTTTGTTCAGCATAAAATTTTCAAAAATGGACATACGTAAGGTAAGAAAATAAACCAATACCACACACATAGATTTTGTCATACTTTACCTAAGCCCAAACTATCCCCTTTTAAATCCCCTTATTTAACACAAAATTACAATTCAAAATATGTTGAAATTTCGTCTGGTAAAACATAC
>ENA-OREC01000333-OREC01000333.1-marine-metagenome-genome-assembly--contig:-NODE-333-length-17070-cov-13.815453_pt1 | contig 17070 bp, 9 predicted proteins | sample MGYA00248626_ERZ508543 | MGnify/ENA primary metagenome ERZ508543 (study PRJEB26211, sample SAMN05518279) | marine metagenome | isolation source: Puget Sound, Washington, USA | host: Bankia setacea...
CACTCATTCAAGGAAATACACTGTAAATTGTGGTAACATATAAACTATACCTCTATAGACGGTGTCATCTATATTTAAAACCTTTTTTCTGATGTTAAAGGGTGTTTGGATTAGAAATGTTACACTGCATGTACATTGACAGTATATACAGATAGAGCGGGACCTACCGATGCCTGGTACAACTTGTATGAGGAGGAACACTAAGCCTGCGATGTTGTTGATAAGAGTTAGTACAAGAGTTGTCACCCCTTCTGCTACAGGGTAAGTTACCTCACATGCCATCTCAAAGAACAATGGTGATGCAGCACCCAGGAATAGATTACCGGAGATGTACGTGGCAAATATCATTCCTTCAAAATTAGCAAGTATCATAACTGTTAAAAGCATGTAAACTGTATAATTGTGGGTAAAATATAAATGTTCACCTCTTTAAAATAACATGTGTACAGTATTATGAGAGTAAAATTGAATTTTTGTTTTTAATTTAGAAAAAGGAGACTCATAGAATCATAAACTTTTTAATAATTTACTAACTTGATTACATACTAAACATACTTTTTCAATTCTTTAACAATATACAATATAGTGTCATGGTTAAACTGAAAACAATAAGCATATTTTTAAACTCATTTGATAAACATTTATTCGAACTGACAACTTTTGTAATATCCTATAATTATGTATTATTGAATTGTACCGGTTGTGTCAGGTAGTACAGAGATCAAGGAGAGAGCAAATAGGACGAAGCAGGCACAACCACATACATACAGCCCCACCAGTATCCATTTCATATGCTTGGAAAATATATCAGCACTTCTGTAAACACAAAAACACACATAGTTTCTGGTGATTGAGAAACTAATAATACCAAACTTTTTAAAAGATTTTCATTAAAAAAAGCATGGTAATATACAGGCTTGCATTTAAATGGATGAAAGTGATAAAGAAATACGGTGAAACGTTGGTGAAACAGGCTCCAACAAATCCTAAAAGGTTGCCAAATATGAAAAAAATATTCTTGAGAATTTCTTGATGAAACATATTGACTCAAAGGGTATTCAGATTTCAGAGAATTTTACTGTTGTTAAAAAACAAAATGGACTGTAAAACTATCGAACATAATCAACAAATAAGATGTTTTTCCCACATACTTTGCAGCTATAAGTGATGATGCACAAGACGCTAACACTCCCCAGAAACCTAGCCAGGCTGCTGTATTCTGAAAATAAAAAAGAATTAAAGGTACTAAAGTGTTCCCAATGGATTTAACTGAGTAAATAAAGTATGAATTTGTGAACAATAATTACAGGTAAGATTACATACTGGTCTGAATTTCGACACAGAACATTTATAGTAGTCAATGAATAAAAGGGTGTTCAAATAATAAGAGTGTTCGAATATTTAAAGTAACTATAGTACTTGATTTAGACAGATACATCCATAAACAGTCAAACATGTTAACAGAAAAACACAACCAGGAAACATATCTGAGAAATGTGACTCAACTTTTAAAAGACAAAAAAGGCATATAACTGACATCACCAACCTTAACAACCATAAATATCAGTGAAAATCATTATTTTAGAAGAACCATTGACATTGTGTCCCTTGGGATCGTTCTTTTGATAATGTTTAATTAATTTTATGACGTACAAGTTTGTATATTTTTCCTCAGTATTGATTGTTTGAACTAACAGATTAATAATAACAGTGGTTGTCAGTTTGAGGTTACAGATTAACCTGCTCCTAATGATTGCAGTTATAGAAAAGGCTGGGATCTAAGGAACACTTTTACCATGCTTGATCATCAGTTACGTAGACAAATTGATGCATTGCACCCAGTTTACTATGAACCTTTTATCTTGTAAGTTGGTGATTGCTTTTACCACAATATAATTATGTTTTTACAGTTTTAGCCGTTATTCAGTCATTTTTCTACCAGCAATAGTTTTGAAACTGTGAGATGTTTGATATCACATTTTTTTTACCACTTCTCAATCAATAAATATGTACTGTAATACTATTGTTTACAGCAATATTTCATTAGAAGACTTACCTGAGTACACACTATTGGTCACTTTAATAATTTACATAGACTTCAACTAGTATCAAGTTAAACTGCTTATCTAGTAGAGAAAGGTTACATAAACTTATATAAGTACATGTATCTATGAGGGAATCAGAAGATGAGTTAAAATGAGTGTCTATGAGGGAAACACTTACATTAAACATATCTATACATGAAGCAAACCAAAATTTCATACACCCCATACTTACTTGTGTAATGTTATGGTCTGACAAATTGACATCAAGCACTCCCTGCCAGGCCCCTGTTACACCCAGTGACAACCCATATGTGAAGCCTATCAACCAAAATGTTCGGTTCCTGAAATATTATACAACACATATTCACTATTCAGAGCATTAAATGATTAACAATTGTCGAAAGAACACTGTTAATAAATATATCATCAATTAAAGTAAATTCAAACTTCAACTCATTTACATCTCTAAAGAAACAAAGTACGATGTAGAGCAATGTTTGTCTTGTAAGAGTGCCTATCTATACCAACAGAAAGTGGGTTATTAGTAAATAGAGGCCAGTCTTTCACTTACGCTGATTGGTAGTGAAAATGATCAGTCTCCATATCACTAATTATATACTACATTTGATGCACTAATTTTATCTTTTGTTTTATCAATATTCTGAAAGAAAAAGATGTTTGAGAACTCAACACATGCACATCTTGAACAATAGAAAGTTTGTGAGTGAAAGTGCAGAACTTACGTGAGCAATTTTCGTACTCCAACTTTAAACTCTAGTCTTTGCAAGCAAGCAGTCGCACTTGGAGGAAATGGTGGTTTAGAGGGGAAGTAGGTGAAAAACAACACAAAACAAAACAACGACCAACCACATGCTGTTAAACAAATGAGAGCAAGCATAAGCAGAAACAGGAGTATTACTGTATTGTTTCTATCTAAAGAACCCCTTCCTTATTAATGCACCTCAGCCAGCTGTATAATATCTTGTTATTTTAAGGTGTTAATGCAAATGCCAAATATGTATGTTATAAGGAATTCTGATTGTCATGCTATGAGTGCGATGAAATCAGTGCAACACACAATAAGGACCTTATTTACTTGAAGTTTCCTTTTTGAAAATCTGTACAACCTATGCAGAGGGCTGGGGTTTGGTGTGATTAGAAACAATTCAGTAAATGGTTCGAAATATGTTCCAATGAAAATATATAATTCTGTATTAGATAATAAAAACTCTTACTATCAGAAAACGCCACAAAAAGCTTACTACATTGTACCAAACTTAACATGTCATATTAATTATTATATCTCGTTAAATAGATTTGCATGTATTGAAAATAATTGAGTATGAAAATTGCACAATCAATCCATATTTTAATTAGAGTTCACAAAGGAAATAACATACTTAATGTTTATTGGTTGTCATGGTTACTTACAATAGTACATGTATCTCATCATTGAGTCTTTCTCTGCTGAGACATCAAATTCATCTGAAATTATTAACTTGAGTTGTTGCAAACTTGTTTTTATTCTAGGTACAATGTTCTAGGTACAGCTCATAAATAACTTTTATACAGTCTGACGTACTCACAAATGAAATGCAGCAAGCGTTTTATCTACATTTGTACTTAGTTCATCTGGTTGATTAAAAAAGTTTGTTCTATACTAAAAACATATAAATACGAATCAGCAGATGTCAATGTTTCTTGTTTGCTTTAACTATTTTTTATTTAAAAAATTAGCATTCGACTTTTGTCGGTTCTGCATGGTCATTCGTTTTTTTCATCCCCGCTACAACGGCCAATGACTATAGAGTTCGAAGGATTTCCATTCCAGATTTTATTCATAACATTTTTTCACTATCTTAATTCTTGAGAATGAGCCAGTATTTCCTTTTAATATGACGAAAATCTAGGTACATAAAACTTTTTAATTGAACTACTGAAAAAAAAGCTTGGGGAAGAGTTATAGGAAACTCTAAAAAAAAATAATAATATTTTGTACCAGTATTATCCTTCCTTACCTGTATGTGAATGATTTGAGCCATTCTGTGGAGTCCAAACTGGTAGCTCACCTAAACTACATACAGCAATATAGAATAGAAATCTTAAAGGTTACTCACTAACAACATCATAGAACCCTTATTGTTGTTTAAAAAAAAGGGCATACTGGTGAAAATGTACTGTGTCAACAAAACTACATTTTATGTGCATATTGTTCACATCATAGGACATGCTAGTATGTACTTTTATGATTTTACAAATTAATGTTCAGGTGGAAGTTTTCGAGACATAAGCAACCAGTGCACACTTCTATTTACCATTTAAATATCTTCCATTTATACATGTACTTTGCTTGTGTGGATACTTTATAGACACAGATTAAATGTAAAATGTTTTTTTCTAATTCTCAAGTTTTAAATATGAACTCATGGGTTTAGTTTGAAACATCTCTTTTCTTTCTTTTTTTAAGCGTTCGACTTTTGTCCGTTCTGCGTGGTCATTCGTTTTTTCATCCCCGCCACAATGGCTAATGACCTCCGACTTCAAAGGATTTTCTATCCCAGATTTTATCCATTACGTTTATTTTCCTATCTTAATTCTTGAGAAAGAGCCAGTGCCGCACTCAAAGCCAGCACTCTACCACTAGGCTATCGAGGAGGCGGTGAAACAACTCTGTGAAAGAAACCCATTAGATTTGAAGCCAACGAAAATAAATAATAGTGCCAGTAGGTTGTGAAGGACTCATTGTGTTTGTTTATTTATGTACATACCTTGCATTGCTAGATGAGTTAGAATGTGGAGAAAGCTTTACAACTGGCACTAAATATGGACCTGAAAAAAGCAGATAACTATGTCATGTTACATATTGTTAATTTGGGAAATTTAAACTCTGAAGAAGTTGAAAAAATGGACAATAATTGTTTGTTAGAAATCATAAATCCATACTGGGTTGTTGTCCAGACTCTGTAATTATTTGTCATTTGCTAATTGCTTAAATGTGCAGTCTTGTAAAGGTCAAGGTCATTTGGAGGTCAGAGTCAAATGTTCAACTGTATTGTCTAGATATATTTTGTAGGAAAGACTAATGACCAATACATGTGTTGAAGGTTTTGTGGAGTTCAACAGCTGACAGACCAAGCCAACACTATGAAAATGCCTAATATTTCCAGTTAAAACCAGAGTTAAAACCGGTTAGATATATAATGTACAGTCATACAAACCTAGTAAGAAAGATACAGCTAGACCAAACACGTTGGACACAGTTGCTATGGCTGTTGCCGTTGTTCTCTGTTCAGGGGGAAACCACTCTGCAGACAAGGCAGGTGGCGCTCCCATAGCAATAGGACCAGCTAAACCATTCAAAAACTGGCCAGTGTGGATCAGTCTGGCATAAGTTAAAACTAATGTATCAGACAAACACACAGATAACTGCCAGACAAAACAATAATAACAACAATAACAACATATAACAATATTAAAAGATGTCCAGCCATCAAGAGAACTAAAATAAGTATCTGTATTTAGATTCACAGTTTTAATGTTTTTAATATTTCTAATTTTAGAAAACATTCTGTCCATTTTATTCTATAATACTTGATCTTTCAAAAGCGAAATGTCAAATAAGTTAGTTGTGATAAGTGCATGCCAAAGTTGGTTTCTTTCTGTTTCAGTGATGGTTAATGATACATGTTCAGTGGAACCCCTCAAAACCAGAACCTCAGTAAACCGGAATACCTCGAAACAGTTCAATTGGCTAGGTCCCTAATCTCCAGCTTCTATTTTCATTGTTTAAAAATCCTGGTAAACCTTAACCCCTCTATTCCGGAAACTGGACAAGCTTTCTATTATATCTACAATTCCAACACTATTCTACCCCTCTAAACTGAACAACATTTTTTGTCACCCAAAATTGTTTTGACAATACATGTCACAATTACATAAGTTTTTCACACCCGTGACCAGTTGTGGCTCCAATCAGATAACGATCTCTAGTCTACGTGTTTACATTATGGTGGTGCATAAGACAGTGTGACGAACGCAATAATTGACAGATTAACAACAAGACAATGATACGTTGATCAAACTTAATTAACGATTTCTAGTTACGGGCTGCATACATAATACCGCGCTACAGAGTCAAGATAATGAATAACGAGCCAAACATTTATATACTCCGTTCCCTGCCATGGCTTTGCTTGCTACGAAAAAACATGACCAGAAAACACGATCAGCTGATTTCAGCCTGCAGAGCGTTGTTAAATTTAGTAAAGTATGTCGTATGAGATATACACAGCATACAAACCAGACATAATGTTATTCCTTGGTGTTAATTAAGCAGCTCATCTTTTAAATTAAAAAAACAAACCATGGTGCTTTCAACTGGTACCACGTTAGCTCAATGAGTTGGACAAACGGTCAATCTAGCATATGACAATTTGAAATGACGTTCGCGCTCGTTGTTTTGTTTGAAATGATTGTGTTAAAACATGTAATATGTCCAAATACATCGAATACAAAAGGTTGAAGATACTATTTCGAAAATTTATTCAACCATTTCCTAAAACCTTCTCTAAACAGGAAATCACTCTAAACCAAAAATGTTATCCGGTCCGCACTAGGTTCGGTTTAGAGGGGTTCCACTGTATATACATTTTATTTAAAGATTGTTGATAATAAGTAGCAGATCATAGAAATTTCTATCTTTAATCCATTTACAACTGTTTTATTTTGCATGTGAACAAATACCAATACTGTTCATTTCAATACACTCTTGATACAGTCTGAGAATATCTAGATACATACGGTGTAGCAACTGATGCTTTGGACGTAATACATCGAAGTCCCGTCCCTGCGACAACTAAAAACCCACTCAAGACACAGGCTGGCCTCAAACCTAAAATATATATAAACCACAAATGAACTGAGCTAAAACAGAATTTTATTTAATTTGCGCATTTGAGCCAATACTAATACATGTACAAAAAAAGTTCTGAGATATTAAAAAAAATCAAATCAAATACATGTATGTTTATCATTCCCTGTAAAGCTAGACCTACATCTACAGGAGCTTTCAAAAAGTGATTGCTTAGGATCTATGATACAAAAGTTAAGGAGATATATCAAATATCAATATACATGTAGTGCTCATAAGTTACCTTTCTCATCTAAGATCCAGGAGAAGACAAATGTGCCAAGAACATAGGAGATAGGACCCCAGTTAGTTAACAAAGACAGACCAGCTGTGTCCCAATTAAACACGTGTCTGCCTACCTGAAACATGGAACAGTGAAACCACCACAACTGTATAATCCAGACTTTAAACAGGTAAACATATATGTTTTCATTTGTAATTTACAGAAAAGATCAGTTTAAAAGTTTTCAATTTTTAGATAAAAGTTTTATCAATTCTAATATGATTTGTGAGTACCTAGCTATGTCCATATATGGGCCATGATGTACATGTATAACAGTACAGTGGATTGCCAGGTTTAACAACGATATCGATTGAACAGATGGATGCTCCCCGAAATATCACAATTAGAGGGTGGAAAATGTATACAAAAGTGAATACTTTTTCTTTTTTTTCGCGTTCGTCTTTTGTCGGCTCTGCGTGGTCATTTGTTTTTTTCATCCCGCCACAATGGCCAATGACCTTTACATTATGTTCTTATCTTAATTCTTGAGAAAGAGCCAGTATTTACCTTTTCAATGTTGAGTGCTAAACAAGAGAACTACTGGTACCATTTTAGGCTATCGAGGAGACTGTAAAGTGAACACTGAAATTGAAGTGAAGGTATCGACCGGAATTTAGTGCGCGACATGTCGTCTTTTTATGACGCTCATTTGTGCCATACAATATTTAAATCCCACCATAGACAACTAAGTCATGGGCCGGAAACGAATATGCTTAAAGTTCCTTCTGTGACCTTGACCTTGAAGGTAGCGACAAGAATTTTGCGCGTGACACGCCTTCTTGTTATGATGATCAATTGTACCAAACAATATCTAAATTCTACCATTATCAAGAAAGTAATGGTCCAGAAACTTATTTGCTTTAAGGTTGCCCTGTGACCTGGAAGGTAGCAACCGGAAGTTTGCGCACGACACGTTGTCTTGTTATGATGATCATTTATGCCGAACAATATTTTAATCCAAGCACAAACAACAAAGTTGTGGCCTGGAAACAAATGCGGGACGGACAGAGGGACGGACAACGCGGCGACTATAATTTGTTATGCCCCCACCCCCGAAATTTTCCGGGGAGCATAAGTTTTAAGTGCTCATTGTAGCTGGGCCCACAGTAAAGCACACTTTTCATGATGATAAATTCAATCAATTCTGTGCAAGAGGTATAATAAATATGGGTAACTATTAATTATATATGATCTAACATGGATTACCATGTACATGTACACACTTTTATGAAACTTGTTGAGAATGTTTGTAGCAAACCTTTCACTGCAAGCGGGCTCAACAAAAAAAGGTAAAAGAACTAACAAAAAATTTGGACCTATAAAAGTTGAATGTCTTTCTAGATGGACAATATCAATTTCCATTCAAAATTAATGTTTCTAAACAGTTTAATGCCAGGGTTCTTGGAACGAGTTCTGGATGAGGTGTTTTACATGGACTATTTTCCTTAAGAATACCTTACTCTCCAATTTGTTTAATATAAACAATAAGGTGAACAAAGAGCATATGGAGAAGTTTTAACAATAGTTCTGGTTCTAGAGTGTAAACAAATATAAGAGTACAACATTAAACAATTGATGGCGAGCTCAGATTTGACAGAGTTACTTGTTGATTGGAAAGGATCAACAGGTCTTGATAGAGATTGGAAATATATATGAAATAGATTATGATACCTCTGAAATAGGACTAAATGTGTTCCAAACTGCACATTGTGTCATCGACATCAAACCGTATACAACCAGTATATACCATCTCCTTTTGTATACCTAAAACAGTTTGTTTTCAATAAAGCAACTTTTCATAAATTCTGACAATGAACTCTTATACATTTGATGCTCTTTTTTTTTTAAACGTTAAACATAATATTTGTAAGGCTTGATGAACACCATTAACTATATCAATATTTATTTGTTTTTAATAGCAGAAATCTTGTTGCTTCTGTGATGCTTGTTTTGTACTAAAGTTGAAATAACACAAATACCGCTTTAATAGTATTAGTCACCAATAAGCATGACACAGTGAAGTTTATAATCTGAAATGCAATGCAATGGATTTCCAGTAATGAAAGTTGAGTGGTTGATTATTAAAGCCAGTTGTTTAATACATATTACTCTTGCTTAATTCTAAAAAAATTGTAAATTGTTCTAGTTTGTCGAAGGGAAGGAGGATATCACCTATCAGTGTCAGTATCATAATATATATATGTTATGCACATACTAGATACAACTCTTACCCTTATGTTGATATTGTCATCTTTAATCTGGGGCTGCCCCAGCAGAGGGGAGTTTTCCGCGTCATCAGATGTAACCAAATGTTGACTATTTATAGCACCATACTTGGATTCCTCAGATGTTTCAACTAGAGACCTCTTTACTTCTGATGACATATTTAGGCAAACTGTTCACTCTATTAAAAAAGAAACTGATGAAAATTATTATACTTTTAGTTGTTCACCTGCAGTTAATCAGTAGTGTTAGTTCTACGTAGAAAACCCTTTGCATTTGTGATATTTCTCTGTTGGGTAAATGCGTTTGCTTGCATTTGACACAAAATTATCACAAATGTCAGGTTTTGTATGAAGAACTATAGTGTCTCTGTAAGTATTAATTCAGCATCAAATAATCAAATAGTTTTCCTATAATAGCAAGTGTATCATTTATCGTCATCACACCTGTTTTGACGCTCACCTATTTCAACGCCTTTTTTGTTTATATCAGGTAATGCTATGCGAACGCTCCAATGACGTCACTGCATGCATTTTTGCTTATAAATAACATAGTTACACTGTTACGAAAAAAACAATGGAAAGAAAGAGACTCCAAGGTAAGAAATGATCGATTTTGCCAATGCATTGAAGTTTGGAGTAATTTTCTTAGGATCAAAATTACCCACCACATCAAAGTAAAATTCTCTTTTTCAAAGAAGAAAATGACAAAAACTTCTTACTATGTCAGCAAGCCTCATTCATTTTTCATTTGGTGACGTAAGATTCATTTGACTATATTCATTTACATTGATGAAATTCCACTGTGTTGTATAGTACACGTGGTATGTACTTTGTATGCAATAATGTATGTGTTTTGATAATGGAATATGTTTTAATTGGGAAACATTGTTTAAACCCATTTTTGAATTAAATGACCTCATACTGCATTAATTTTGCCTTCTTGAATTTTGGTTATGAACTTCCTGATAATAGTTGGTCTTCTTTGTACAATACAGAGTACACCCTGAGAACACTGGACTATAGTGGAAAAAAAATCTACAACAGCCAATGAATGGCGTCGAAACTGGTTTCTGTCAATATAAATAATGGTGGCACACATACAATCGTTGACAGCGATGTTTTAAACAAAAAAGACGTTCTCTGACATCCCAAAAAGTATGCTTTGATTGAAAACAAGACAGTTTATTTAATATGATATATTTTCTGCTAGAAAAAGTAATTAGATGTGCACAAATGCCTATTAATTGATTAAGGGCATCGAAACTGGTGACTCAAGGATAAAGACAATGAATGCCCTAAATTGAGTTATCCAACAAATACAATGTAAATGTTTCATATTTACTTCAGACATTACTTATGATTAATTTTTGGTTGATGCATAAATACACAACTTCAGGTAAAATAAAAAGGGGTTTGACAAAGTTCAACTTAAGGACTGCTTTTTAAAACAATTCTAAATGATAAATACAGGCTGTGTATCTGAAATGTTTCAAACGCACAAACTGAGTCCAAATTGACACAAAAGTCACATCAAACGATATAAAATACAGCCATATTTTAACTACAGTATGCTTCCTTGACATGACATTTAGTATGAACAGGAGAATTTGACATTTGATTAAATGGTTTACCGAGACGTAATTTCTCATTCACTGCCATCTTGGAGTCATATGATAAGGTCACGTGATAAATGTAAAAATAGTAAATCCCAAAAATAGTACAGTAAAAGTCTATAAATATCATAGGACCTATCAAATCAAAGCTATGGTTATCCCAGCTATTTATCTAAAAGGCTGCAGAAAGGGGTACATTATTATAGATGTGTCGGTAACAACATTACAGAGTGTTCTACGTGTCCATGCGATGATTTGTTTGAGTGTGAAACTAAGTTAAATCTCTCTTACTGGGAATTCCGGAAATTTTATAACTGTGATTTCATTGGACCACAAGTCATAACGCATGCGCATGACAAACCCGGAAATGTTTGACACAAATGACCTATGATTGTTGTACTAAATGTTTTTATAGCACATTTATAAACGATCGACATATATCACTGACTTCACAAAATGGCGTCGGATGACAATCCCGAGGATTATAAGTTACCGGAGAAATATGAAAAGATTCCCTTGTGCGGATTAAACTCGAGTGCTAGGCGTCGTATGGCCATGCATCTAAATCTCGATGGTACATTAAATGATTCAGACTTGATGAACAATTATAAGGGTTTGGCAGAATTGATTGGTTTCGAGTGGAAAGAAATAGAAAACTTTGACAGACAGAAGAGTCCCACAGAAGAGATGTTGGCAGAATGGACTCAACGGCTCGACCCAGAACCAACTGTAGGAAACCTATGGAATTTCTTACAGGAACTGGAAAGATTTGATGTTCTGTTAGATGCTGCCAGTTCTGTCCGTATGTATACCATTTATAAATATACGAATATATTATCAACACTGAAGGCCTCAAACATCTATTACTATTGTAAGTAAATGTTCAATGTTTCAGATGTTTGCAAATCAGAGCTTGTTTATACAGACACTCTGGATATATAGCTTACTCTTTATACAACAGAGAGAGAGAGAGAGGAAGAGAGTAGCAGGTTACCTGTGTGTACAACTTATAAGCGTAGTAGGCTGTTAGTCAATGGCTGAATACTCAACACTAAGGAATGATTTTTGAAACCCTACACATATGTTTTATTGCCCTTCACAAATAATTTAGATGTATCAGATTTTGTGAAATTCTTTTCATTCAGAAACTTCGACCATGTCAATAGGAAACAGTATTTGATAAGAACTTCAGGAATAAATGTACTTTACTTGTTTCAAACAGAGTGAGAAATTGGAGATGATAAAGATGTCCAATCAATTCATTTTATTTTTAAACAGAAAAAGACTGTGACTTATATTTGGCCAGGCAAGCTAGGAAAGCCAACGCACCAGTACAGGACCCTCTTGGTAAAGTGTCATTTCATCAATACATGTTATTTAAAGTATTATTAATTTTCAATTTTTCAAAAGTGATTGTATGACAAATACAGTGATAATTTCTGATCTAATTTCTTAATACATGTACATTAAATGATATTCAACAAATTATTATTAGACTATAGAAATAAAAGAAACAGCATGAAATTGATTTGTTTTAGTACATTGATTTGGATTTCACAGAAAATATCCAAAGCTGAAAAGTAAGTTCTCACCTATATTTGGTTGGTGTCATTTATAAGTGTATGTTCTTATTTTTAGTGACTTCCCCAAGTGACCATGAAAGAGATGAGTCTGCAATGATGTCTGTGGATGATGGTATGTGTGTGTCATATCCTTTACACATTTACCTATATACAGAAATGTTGCGCTGACTGTATCAGTTGTAATTACAGCGTATCCAACCTAAGCCCAGCATCCTCACGTTCAGCTTGAGTTTTTGATATTCAGGTCAACTATAAACCGCAATATCTGTTTTGGCAGTATAGTATCTCAACAGCATTGTTGGTAAATTTCAATATTAATCATTTAAATTGCATAACAAAACATCAAAAACAAATGATTGATATATATATGTAACTGCGAAACTTGATTTCAGTGAAATTGTTAAAACAGCAAGGTTGTTTAAAACACAATTTGGTGCACATGAAATGCTCTGTGAAAGTTCAAAATATTGCAATATGAGGTGAAATTCTTTTGAAAGAGAATACACTATTGATGAATGTCTGAACAGAACTTGACCCTCATAAAACACAATCTCTTATAAGTGATTACAATACAATACAACTTACAATATTTCAGTTGTCTGTGAAGCCCCTGCCATGTACGATGCCTTTGTTTCCTACAACCCTGTTAGACCTGACAAGGATTTTGTTGATAAACTCATTGAGGAGTTAGAAGTCAAACAGAATTTGAAGTTGTTTGTACCTTGGAGAGACGACTTGCCTGGTGCTGCCCATAACACAGTCTGTGCGAAACTTATAGAACACAGGTACGTACATCTAATAAAGAGTTAATAGATTTTGTTCCAATGGTAGACCAAATATACTCGTCTAGCTAAAGAGTTTGTTCCTGTATGGATCCGACACCTTGACATTAGACAGGAAAAGATTTGTTTTGCTGAATGGTTCAAAATATATATTTAACTAGCTCATAATTTAACACAAACTTAATTAAAGTAGGTCAATGAAATTGTACAATATAATCAACCAATGGTGAAATGTCCTTTCTAATTTCTTTGAAGACCCAGCTTTATGCAGACCGATTTAAGGGTGTATACATTATTATCTTTGTGTGTGTGTGTGTTTGAGCTTTTCCATCTATGAAACAAAAGTGAAGGCATCTGTAACGTTTGGACACATTTGTATTTAATAAAAATATACATACATACAGTATTGTGCACACTGACTAATTCAGTACCTAATTCAGTACTCAGTATACATGTAGTTAATGTTCTAACACATACTGTTTGTTTTGTTTACTTTTAGATGTAAGAGAATGATTGTTGTGTTGTCTCCTAATTACCTGAAAAGTGACTCATGTGACTTCCAAACCAAATTTGCCCAAAGTTTATCACCAGGTAAGTTCTATACAGCAATTAAGTCGTACTTTCTTTATCGTAAAATGCTAAAAGCTTATTAGCATGTAGAGTTTCTTAGCATGTAGAGTTTCTTAGCTGTTCAGTGAAAGTCTAAGGTAATACATGTTAACTGACTTAGACCACTGTTCTGTTCACATAGTTGAGTGAACTTGAGTTTTGCTATTGTAGAAACAATTATTTGTAGTAAAGTAATAAAACCATGCTTTGAAGCCACACATCGTCGTAATAAAATGCTTGAAATAGAGAGATACATTGACATAATTATCAGCATTTTTAGACAGAAAAGTTGCTGTTATTATGGTAGAATGGTCTTTAAGAAGTTAAACAATTTAGAAGCTTTATCTGTAATGGAACTTTACTGTATCTTGTCTAATTTCTATTTCTTGGATAACGTAACCCTTGAAGCTCACTGTAAGGCATTTTAGATAATACAGTTTGAGCACTGCATATATATATAGTGTAACTTTCGTATGTATGATACTCACAAAAACATATCAATAGATAGTTACACTGAGGTTGGTTATCCACTAAATGCAAATTAAAGCTGTCAAATTATCAACTTGATGGTCTTGATTTAGAGGTGGTCTTTGTGCAAGGTTTTGCCTGTATAACACATGGGTTTTCCTTTTCAGGTGCTCGTGGAAAGAGAATTATTCCTGTCCTTATAGAGAGTTGCCAGGTTCCTGAAATACTAAGATATATCACATGCTGTAACTACATAAAGTTAGAAGTTAGGGAGTGGTTCTGGCCGCGTTTAGCCAAATCTGTAGCCGCACCTCTTGACCCAAAAGAGCGTTTTTCAAACAAAAACAGTTTATTAAGTTCAGTGAATTTGGATACCTCACTGAGACTGGATTGGGAGAATTCAACATCATCGTCGTATTTATCAATGATGTCACAATCATCAAACCAGTCATCAATGTCATCCAACCAGTCATCAATGTCATCCAACCAGTCATCAATGGCATCAACAGACTACACAGCGAATCACGATTACCTTGACTTTCCACCTGCCTCCCCTAATTCAGAACGTAAAAGTAACGATTATATAAGAGCTAGCAAACTTCAGAAAGACTTTTCAAAACAAAACAAGAAGCAAGTTGAAGCAGTTAAAGACCAAGGTCATAAACAGAACAATCTCACAACTCCTAATGACTTTATGTATTCTCGGGCTTCAGATGGCTCTCCCATACCTCCACCGAGAAGCCCAAGTACTCTGAATCGTAATAGAGCACCAGACAGAAGGCCTCAGACAAACAGCACCAGAACTGCCAGTAACATTCCTCCCCCACTTCCCCCTAGAGGTAACTCAAGGACTATTGAAAAGAAGTCTGTGCCTGCCAAACAGGAATACTTCTGCTAATACCCACATCAGTCTGCTCATTTTGATATTTGCTAGTCTATGAAAGAGTTTTGTGCATGTCAGAAGATTTTTCTTTTCAAATAGCAGTGTAAATTTATAAAGTGATTAAGATGGAAATATGGATAATCAGTCACAAACTTAACTCTACCATCTTGATAAATGTGGTTACTACATAACTTATGTATATATTTATAGAGGTACTTTTCATAAGGAGAGGTACTGTTAAAGGTACATACATGGTCGGGCATAGTCATCTTAAAAAGAAAAAAAGAGTTAAAATACAACATAAACAAGTATTTATTTTAATAATTATCAATGAATGATTACCAGTAGATGATAGAAATGCAAACATGTGTAGCAGATTTCATAATAGTGGAGCCTTTTTAATCAAAAGTAGACAACAAAATGCCAAATATTTTCCTTTTTCTTCTTATACAAATAAAGTTATGTTTTGTGTCAATCAGTCATCATTTTGTATATTATGCCTTCGAAACAATATCTTTGATAACATGGTTTATACCTACATGTACAATTTTTTATGACTGCGAGAGTGTTTCTTTTAAGATAGAAACAGAGTTGAGTTCAGGAGTTAAGTTCTTTTTAAGTCAGCTGGTATTATCCAAACTTAATTAAGTGCTTTACGATCTCCAAGGATTGAATCTTTTATTACTCTCCGGGCATTATAATCATGTGAGAGGTTTGATTCCTGGTTTGGGTAGGGTTTGAGTGATTCATTTACACAGGAGAATTGTCAGAGAATACTCACAGATCATACCCTAGTTTTCATGGAGGAAGTTTGTTATCTGTATAAAGTAAATTTTGATGTATCAATAATGATGTTAGGTAAGTTACTCATCACAGATATATTAAGCATATTGTTAAATAGTAATTAAAAGTTGTGCAAATGTGTAAAAATGATGTTTAATCTGGTAAGCCAGTTGAATAAAAAGAATGTATACATGTACTTAAACTCATTTAGTACCATATTTAAAGGGCAAACTGGAAGAATCTCAATTTAAGTATATGTTAAAGTTGTTGTTTTGCCCCTCAATATATTCTCTCTCATTTCGTGAGTAACTGGACCTGCCTTTAATAGCTTTTTGCGTAGCTGGTAATGCCTGAGTCCTTGAAACATGTATATTGTGTAGTTAATTGATCTATAACGGAAATATGATCTCGTTTGATGATACTGTAAAGAGGCTTAGCTAAATAGAAACATTACCCCCTACTTCATTCATGGATGTCTTATGTTAAATACTTGTATTACAGATAGAATGCTTTGTTTCTAATTGAATGTAGATGAGGAAAAATATTAAATTGATTACATGTGGTTACTATGGTTACTATTCATATTGATTCATCTCCAAATACTCATTGGTTTTAATTGTGTTCGGTTATTCACTTATTGTCACTCCCTTAACAGAGGTGTCTTAGTTCCACACACACTTTTATAACACTCGTATCTTTGACAGAGAAATTCTATTGGCCAATAAAATAGAAGTTTGAAACTTTGAAATTATGACCTTCATCATCTGATTACTGTAAAACTTGACAGTTAAGCATTTGGTTGAGTTAAGCGTTTGGTTGAGTTAAGCGTTTGGTTGAGTTAAGCGTTTGGTTGAGTTAAGCGTTTGGTTGAGTTAAGCGTTTGGTTG
>ENA-OREC01000334-OREC01000334.1-marine-metagenome-genome-assembly--contig:-NODE-334-length-17048-cov-12.662365_pt1 | contig 17048 bp, 14 predicted proteins | sample MGYA00248626_ERZ508543 | MGnify/ENA primary metagenome ERZ508543 (study PRJEB26211, sample SAMN05518279) | marine metagenome | isolation source: Puget Sound, Washington, USA | host: Bankia setacea...
AAGGATTATAACAGTTTGGTTTAATGCAGTTAATAAGGATTATAACAGTTTGGTTTAATGCAGTTAATAAGGATTATTTTTACAATATCAAACATAACCTTTTTTGATGCTCGGAAAATATCAAACTTATTTAAAATTGGTTCACAGAAGACAGACAGATGTAACTCATTACAACGTGAGAAACTAACTCCAAAAATACTAATTCTTAAACTAATGGAATGATGATATAACCAAGCTGTATTGTCACATTTTATTGACCTGTCAAATATGCATACCTTATAACGTTCATTTAAATATTCGATACAATTTCGGTATTGTCCGTCTATTTTACAATAGTTTAATAATAGATATATATGATATTACCAATGGTTACACTAACGTAAGCCAGTACATGTATTTACATTGGCAGCACAGTGGTTGAGGCATTGGCCTTTTATAACAGAGGTAGATCTAGTTGGTTCAAGCCCAGTAATCGGCAAGAATTTTCATCATTTTCTTTTTTTATTTGGTATTTTTTAATGCGCAAACAGACTTGTGTAAACTGAAATTCACCGGATTCATGATGACAAGTTGTTTGATAATTTTTTTTACTGCCAAACCAAAAGTTTCAAGTGTTTTAATAATTACACACCATATAGTAGAAAGATTATAAGGATATGTTTGGTAATGCGAAGCCAAAACAAACACAAAAACATGAAAACTACAATTAATTAAATACACATGTAGTCCATTAGAAAAAAATATGTGTTTGTAGTGTTTAAAAATGTATGTAAAAAATCTGGATCCGACTTGATCTCACAACCAGCATATTACAAACCTGCTCTTTAGACCACTGCGCTATTACAGTCCATGTCGACTTTTGACACACTTAAACTATAAAAACATCCAATTGCTTATTAATGTCAGTACATTTTACGAACACTACCGAAAACGGTTCGAAGATTAATATGTCGTGTGCACTGACTGTATAATCAGTATGCATTTGACAGGTCAATAAAAATTGATAATACAATAATAACAACAATAATAATGATAACAAATATTCTAATTTCAGAAAGGAACACATAATATAATACACGAGCATAGCGCACAACAATGAACAGATGATGATGATGGATGATGGATGAACCAACCTTTTCTTCCAGGAATTTTGAGGAAGCAGGAAAACATGACCAGAAATGACGTAGTAGTTCACATAATGCATTGTAGTTCTGCTTGAGCTCATTCTGTATGTCCTCAGGAATCATTTCTAAAATAGGGAAAAACAAAAATTTCTTAATACAAGTGTCATTGAAGGCCAAACTGATTGATTTTACACTCAATGGTTAAGGGTCATTTATAGATCAAGGTCTTTCAACTTTCACTGTAAATTCTCTGGAACGGTTTGTGTGAAATAGACACAATTTACATACCGGATAAATAGTGGAAAGTAAGTTAAGATAACGGAACTGTAATTTATGGGAAAGACGCCACATCATAGGTTAATCCACTCATACATGCAACTGAGTTATAATTGAGAAAACAATAAAAAGTGTACTGTGTAAGTTATAACACCACTTCTATAATAGGTGCCCTTCCCCCCCACTAGATATTCGAATATAACAAAAATACTAGAGCTATCACTGATTGTGTACTTTGTCACAGGAAATAAGAATACACATTATTTCAAAAAAGGGAAAAACTCACAAACATTATGTCATGCACATGTACACTTCATAGGGATCAGGTCTTGCAAGTTTCATTTAGATAACTGGAAAACTTTGAAGGGAGTTTTGAGACACAACATTTCACCAATAGACCGTCTGCCGACTGCCGTATACCGCCCCTAATCTCTCATCAGTTGGGGTTTAATAAATTTTGGTTAGCATTCTTCCCTGTTATAAAAACAATGCTTTGATTATTCTGTTACATGAAATACCCAGTTTCAATAAATGATTATCTGTTAAACAAGGACAGATTGCTCTGACTTACGACTGAGTTGTTGTTGACTTGATCCCTGCATTAAAGCTCCCCCTGGTGACAATTCCCCTAAAACACTTACAGCTGTCGATCCAACTAACACCTGAAATATAAAACATGGTTGCTCTAACGCTCTACATGGAATGACAATATGAAACAAGTACTTCACAAAACATAAGGTAAAAGCTATCGGGCTCTTAAATAATTTAAACAAAGTAGTTCAGGGAGTCAAGCGTTTGAAATTCTAGTGTATGAATATTTAAATGCTTTAACATATATTTTGTAGCAAGAATTTCATTATGTTTATTGCTATGTGTTTCATTATAAATATTAGTAAAGCAGTACACACAATGTTATAGATTTATTGATTGTGTAATCTTAACAGAGAAACTGGAACTGTGAGTCAAATCACAAAAGGATACCCCTGTCCCCGAACTACTAATTATCTCTTTGAAATATTTTGGACCCAGATTATCCTCCATCATGCAAATTCTCAGGTTGTGTACTGCAACTGTGTCAAATTTCATCAATATTGATCTTGCTGTTAAGGAGGAGTTGGGTCTACAGGGGACAGGCTGATTCCTTTAAACCTCCTCCCCCCTTCAACCCCCCCCCAGCCACACACAAAAACAACAACAACAACAACAAAACAACAACACACACAAAATAACAAAAAAGTGTTCGCTGGGAGTATTTAGCACAACATACATGGGTTAAATTGGGATTCCATGAGTCGATCTCCACTGCAACATTATTTGTAGCTGCTATCAGATCTTGACTGGACGTATATCGTGAAGATGTCATAGGTGTGGGGCCGTGTAAATAACGCTCCATCCTAGACAGGCGTAGATTCACAGACTTCTTGTCACACTTCTCTTCTAGGTCCTCCAACTGCATCTTCTCACGTATCCGTGACTAAATGGACAAAAAACAACAGCAACGAAATCATGAGATTTAAAAGAAATTTCGTTGATAGGCCTTTCATTTCTAAAACTAAATTTAGTAATTTCAAACATATAAACTTCTATATGTACCAACTGTTTCCTTGTCAAAAGAACCAAATCCATTTTCCAGCAACCTTGATCCTACATCAAACTACTCTAATACTATTGTAAATTTAATCTCTTTTAAACTTTAATTGTTAATTTGTACAGTATGTACTTTATTATACATGTTTTTTTGCAATTATGATAAGTTGTATATGATTAAGCAAAGAATAAATATTCTGTTCTGTTCTAAATAGTTGCTAAGTAAATTTACCCTTTTAGGTGTTGGTTGGTAACCATTCTCTGTTGCTGATGGGATTCCGTTTACCCTGCTGTTGTTCAAACTGCCATTAGGTGATGCTGCCGATGTCTCATTTGGTGCTTTTGATGATAACTGACTACCTGCTTTTTCACAAGCTTTGAGTACCATGGTAGAATGGTGATTGAATCTACGTATCATTGTAAGGTTAGCTGCATTAACTGAGGGTCTCTTATCTTCCCCTGTGCCCCCTCCATAGCCCTGAAATAAACAAATAATATGCACCAATCTGATAAAACTAACTTAAACACTATTGGGAATCAATCTTTAAACAAAATGTTATTACATGTAATAATATAATTCCTAGAGCTAAAATGATACTTTTAGGGGAAACAAATTAACATAGCTTATATTGAGCGATAGCAGGCTAATCCCAGAGTGCACCTTATTAATGTATTTTTGGCATCATATCTATACCGACTCGTTATAAGAACTAATCAACAGTTGTTTAAGCTGTATTTGTTCTGAAACTACAAAGCAGGGCACAACAGTTTTAGTCCTGTTCAATGTAGGGTATGGTAAGAATAAGGATATTGTAGGACAGACATAAAAACTATCCTACATAAAAATACTCATTAGGATCGTAGGACAAGTGGAATTTCAGTCCCTGATAAGGCTGTTTTTTATTGTTCCAAATGTTGGATTAATCAGCTGAGATTGACTAGTTCCCTTTCAATGGGTTTAAATTGCCTCCTCGCTAGCCTAGTGGTATAGTGCTGGCTTCGAGTGCGGGAGGTCCCAGGTTCAATCCCTAGTCAAGGACCGCGTCATACCAAAGACGTTACAAAAATGGTACCAGTAGTGCCCTTGTTTAGCACTGAACATTCAAAAGGGAAAATACTGGCTCTTTCTCAAGAATTGAGATAGGAAAATAAATGTAATGGATAAAATCTGGGATAGAAAATCCTTCGAAGTCGGAGGTCATTGGCCGTTGTGGCGGGGATGAAAAAAAACGAATGACCACACAGAACCGACAAAAGTCGAACACTTAAAAAAAAAAGCATCGGGTTGTTGAACAATGGTATATCGACTGTTTGTCCGACGAAATGAGCTGCCTTTGTACTAGTACTTGTAGAAAGCAACATGCATTTTTTTTCATTTGAAAGATCTAATAAGATGATTTACACCCAGTAATAATATTGTTTCTGTATGCTGTATATAATGCATACGATGTACTTCACTATATTAAACAACCCTCTGTCTGCTGAACATCGTTGATCATGTTTTCTGGTCGTGTTTTCCTGCCAAAAATTGCACGTGGTAAGCGTAGCCGTATTCATATTTGTAATCATACACTGCTTATGTTTATTTGTTGGGTTTAAACTATATTTTGGAATGTATTATTAAAATTGATCTGTTAACTACGAAATGAAATTGAAAAGCTCTGCGATATTTACTTTATCCGTTACGACATTGTTCATTTGGCAAGTGCGTGTCATAAGAGTCTCGTTCTCTATACACAAGCCAATCAGTGTCAAAATTGCTTCTAAAAATAGTGTAAACGGATTGCCGATAAACATTCAGAGAACTGAATCGACGACTGCGGTGTTTGTAACCCTGATGTTGAGTTTTTTACTTGTTTAAAGTCAACTCTTGGTGAACATTTACAGATTTTAAACACAACCATATTCAGCTAACCTCATTTTACCACTCGCCCGATAGGGCTAGCTACTTGGATTTTTTACTCGCCCAATCGCCAAACAACCGATAGTTATACATCCAAATAATGGGAATTTTCATTTTTGAGTGTCAATACTCTGTATATATCTGTATCATAGGCACATATGTGATTGTCCAATATTAATGACAATACTTTCACTTGAAAGGAAATTTAATTACCTACAACTTTTTCCCTTACAGTTACACCCTTAAAAGAAGTTAAATGTATGTAATTTAGTCATGAAGACAACAGGTGTCCTCTAACGGATACACATTTTCACTACATACACTACGTACGTCACTCTTTAAGCCATTTTTCTACTTGGAACATATTTTTTAAGAAATATATGAACACACTCTGACGACAGGCATTTCTTTTCCTCTTTAATACATGTCAATTTCGTTACCGTTAATTTATTTAATTTCCAAAGTGAAGGTTGGTTTTTTTCAAGCGCACTTTCTATAGTACGCGATTTGGTCAATACATTGGTCGCCTCATTCTGATATCTCCCGTAATACTAGCAAAATATGAAAAACGATTGTGAAACTCGCCTATTGTGTGTATAGTTGATAGTTTGTTTTAATGATGGCTTTGCTTCGTGTGTAAAGATTTTGATTTTTTTGTAAAACCATCTAAGTGGTTTTGCAACTTACCAAAAACACAACAGTGAAGAACCTGCATTTGACGCATCAACACATTTTTAACTTCTGGTTTTCTAAGACGCGAAACATCTTAAGTAGAATAGAACCCATGCACTTTAATTATACAAACTTCTATCTCAGTACACAAGGTGTCAATATAATGGAATTAGTGAAAAACTTCATTGAATACACTATGGTCGATTGCATTATCCGAAACAGAGTTGTCCGAAATAAGATTCAAGTATCGTTTTGCACGTATGCACTCACCTGTCATCTAAATCAGGTACGACTCCGGTAACGTCTGCAGGGAGGACTGAAATTAAAATGAAAAACATTACCAAATGAAACTGTTTATAACAATCAAACTTCAAAGTATGCCTTAACTGACACATACTTGCGAAAAAGGCAAATGTCAAAACCAAAATCTTCGTCCGGTCCACCATTTTGGCTTTATGGAATATGCAGAAGCGAATATTAATTTTTGCTGAAAATGATATCTTTCATATTTTAAATACAAATCGAACACTTTATCACGTAAAGAAATACAGTTGAGACTCTTTAAAAGGTATCTTAAATTATATTAAGTTAAACAAATCTCGAAAAAATGTATTTGCTGCTGAATTGTAAAGATGGCGACTACCATAAAAGAGGTACTTTTTTGTTATTTTACAACTTCATTGTCTTTAATAGTCTATGACAATTCTGCTTCTATATTCTTGTATACCAAATAATGTTTTGAACATTGTGTTGGTCCAAGAAAAGATCTTAAAGGGAAAATGTTCATTTCAAATAATGTAAATTCAGATTATTGTTCACACTTGAGCCTGAAACACGCGTTTTCATTATTTTTCTCATTAAGTTTCTTTAACATGAAGACAATTTAGCTTGTAGAGAAAAAATCGTGATGAGAACGCATGATTTCAATCAAATGCTTTTATAGTATTTATTTATGGTTCAATTGGAAGTATTTTAGTTCTGTACAATGGTCTTCATCTTAGATGATGCATTTATGTTATCGCTATGACAACAAGAATGCTGTTTTGGCAACTTACTTTTTGGTTATGGACATCAGCATCATTACGAAACTTAGCCTGTTTGTCTTCCTGATGTGCTGAAATTGACCTCATGTCATGTGGTACCTAAGTCACTTTCTTTAATCAGACAATAAGTGATTTTTTTACATTATTTGTCAGTCTAACTGCGTAACTCAAATGGTTTGGTTAATACTTAATAATGAAACTAGCAATTAGAAAGAGTTTGAACTCACACCTGATAGGCATTCTTTGTTGCAGTTCCTTTTGCCCGTATTGCCCAGAGTTCTGTATACTTATTGTAGAACTTTTACACAGTCAACACAGTGAGACATTATGGCTGACAGAATATATGATTATCAGTTTGTAGTATGTTTTGTTAATAACTTTTAAAATGTCGTAGAGGTATGCTGTTTAAATGTATTCTTAATGTCTTCTTATAAGTTATATGTAATGTATGGCTCATTTGTTTGTATTAAATTAAATTACAGGAGGCTGATGCCCAAGTTACGTTTGAAGATCAGCAAAAGATCAACAAATTTGCAAGGTGCAATGTGAGATTACAAGATGTCAAAGAGGAGTTGAATTCTAAAAAGGTAAATTGCCAGGCACTCTATCTTTGAAGTATCTTTTTCAGCAAGTGTTTGTAAGGAACTTTTGCAAACAGTGTTCATATGCATATTTTTCCATGTGTTTTGATGGTGAACATGTTCTGAGCGTTTCAAGTTTGTGTAATTCAGTAGTTTTGACAGGAATAGAAATGATGTATACTTTCATATCCCCTTCAATCTATGATTATGTTGTTAATGTTTCAAAGGTTGGCCATGTCAAATTGTCATATAATATGTAACTTATCATGTTTCGACAATAAGTTGTGTTGTTTGTTTTGTGTCTCATACTTATCTGCTACAGAAACATATTTTTAAAATCTAAGTCAATCCCGCTGTTTGTTCTGTTTAAGACTTAGCAATTTAGTGTAAAAACAGTATACATTTTAATTTATAATCTTGTAACTGTTACAAAAGTCCAAATTTTGTTTTGCTATTTTCCATAAAAACAACCATCATAATAAGTGTTCAGCTTTAGAGTAATATGACTAGTCATTGTGTATTGTGTAATCACTTGTAGTAAGTAGTGATGCTAATTTGTGTTGCCTACAACTTGAATCATTACTGTTGTATTATCTATTACAGAAAGAGCTAGAAAATCTTGAGTATGCTGAGGAAGAACTAATGATGTTAGATGGGGATGAGCCCATTCCATATCCTTTTGCAATGAATGTATGATAACAAGTGTCAGTGTTAAACTTGTCGTAAAGCAGAATGTTTGCATTACTAAATCTTAGTGACTATGGTTTTAGACTATCACCTTGGTTTTACCATAGCTGTTTTAAGTGATTAATTATTGCTTTCTAAAGAAACATATTCAAGTTATCATCTGAGAAGTTTCTCAGTACATCTTTTGGAATAGACCTCTAACCATACAATTCTGATGTTGCTCTCTTTAAGCCCAACATTTGAGAAATAATGCACTAAGCTTGGAACATGTCTATTGGTTTGTAAATTCGTTTTGCCTAATGAGACTTCAAGTAATGGTGGAACACTTTTATAGTTGATCATTTGTCCTTAACAACTCTTCACATATCATGTTGGTGAGCTCTTTATCAGTATTTCTTCAGACGAGACAAATAAGATGTTGGAGAAAGCAAAAGAAAAGGCTACAAAAGATATAGAAGACCTCAAAAAACAGGGGGAAGGCCACAAGAAAATTTTACAAGATCTGAAAGTTCAGCTTTATGCAAAATTCGGAACAAACATTAATTTAGAAGCAGAAGAAGAATAAGTTCTGAGAATGTGTCAGTAACTGTATAAAATGTGAAATGTCAGAACAAATTCATTTTCTTCTTTTGTATCCCATATATTAATAGTTACAACTTACTCATTTTGTGTGTATGAACTTAAATGATACATCAATAAAGTATGGTGAACATCATGAGGGACTTTTGTTAATTTATAGGACACCGTGTAGTTACAAATACACTCCTATTTATATTCAATGCATATTTGAAATGGTGTAGTCTGTAAAAGTACTACTAAAGGTTTGGCGTGAATATCTTATCAATGCTAACTATTTCATGTCAATAAAGGGAAAACAAACCTCAACATCTAAACCTTGTAGACTGTACATTCATGTAGTAGGTTCACAATGTTTGCAAACAAATTACAGATCAAACGATCTTTCAACACATGCCACAAGTTAGGAAGGCTAATTAACACCTGCATGGGTCGCATGGAAAACATTTGCTTGTGCATCCTTGGAATTAGGAAATCCAGCAGTGAGTTCCAGACTGCATTGATTGTAGTTTAATAATAATTCATGAATGCATCCTAGTTCTGTAGACCATCACAAGTGTATATAAATATAACATGTATAAGCTCTAGAAGAAAAACTTGTTTTTTATAAGGTTGAGAAATAAGAAATTGATCCCTGTGATGTAATATTGCATCCTCGATAGCCTAATGCTTCAAGTGCGGGAGGTCCCGGGTTCAATCCACAGTCAAGGACTGCGTCATACCGACGTTAAAATGGTACCAGTAGTTCCCTTGTTTAGCAATAAGAAAACCGTCTTTGAGGACCTTATGGAAGATTAACACATGTGAAATAAGCTCCCTTGTTAAAAATCAAACAAACATTCTATTACATTTGTAACTCTAGGTATATAAGTTTTTTCTCCTTTTGAAATGAGCACCGTACATGTATTTCAAATAAACACACTCACGTGACTGTATTTTCTAAAGTATAAAGGATGATTCAACATCTTATACATGTACCAGAGCATCAGGCTTTCGTTCTATTTCAATGACAAATAATAACAGTCCAATGTAGGAGCAGTAAAATACTGCCTAAAACCATCATTTTGAAGAAACTTTCATACCAAAACCAACTAAAGCCTTATTTTAGTTTGATTTTGAAATCACACTTGGATCAGTTGCTGTAACCAACCAGTACTGAGCAATGAGGGTAGTTTCTTGCTGATGGAAACACCTGGAGCCTTTGTTGGGGTTCTCTCACCTCAATAGTGATACAAAGGGAGGTAAATCATGTGAAAAACAGTTTTAATGTGTATTATAAGCACAAATCTAAATTATATTTTAAGAGTATAAATCTGAATGTCGAAATGTTCACATATTTTTCCTATACATGTAGTTCGATTTTTTCCTTGATTTGAAGACAATAATTTTAACAAATAATTAAGAAACATGTGTGTAGAATGATGGAATAAACTTCTCATTGGAACTTCTTGTACAACCAATCACTTGGCCAACACTTCTTTCAAGTTCATAAACTGTATACATCTTTTGAACAGAATCACCAGTGGAAATTCTGATTGGTGTTGGTATCAAAATGAAACACTCATTATGTGTACATGTTTTGCATTATAGGATAAAATTCAAATCCGACTTCTGAATAAAATACCCGATAGTCAGATACTCTCAAAACACTACATTATAATGCAGTTTCATTGGCTCCACAAGAAACCTTTAGGGAAATCTTAAGAATATTTTTTTTGTTTCATTATTTATATCTTTAAGATAGTCTTGCGTTCAGTTAACCTTTCAAAATGCTGTCTTCACTCCAATCATGTATTCACTGTCTGAGAAATAAAATCTGATACAGTTTTCAAAAGGAGTCCACAATGACAATCCATTGTTTCAGTGAAAGGTAAATAGATCAATTAGCTTTGTCTTATAATGAAAGTTAACATTTATAATCACAATTTTATTTTAAAAATACAATGAAAAATGCTGTTGGTTTCTACATTAAGTTGGTAAGTAATTGAATAGACGGTGCATTTGATTATAACATGCTATTTCATTAGATGACTTGTCTCCCCTGCCTCAGGTATATTCATGAAAATGATTTAGCAAACCAAATGTCCAATGGTACATATGAAAAGTAACAGAATATGCAGACAATGAAAATACCTAAGCTATAATGACAAAACAAAAAGATACGCAATTCCTAAATTTATTTTTACAAACCATAAAAACATTCATGACATCATCAACAAGGTTACAACTTACACACACATGACATTGTACACTCTGTAAATAAGAGTTTAATCAAATGAAGAAATAAGTGTATTGCAATTAACATTTTGTACTGAATTCCAGTGAAGTGAAAAAGTAATAATCCTAAAAGAAAAAGTTAAATTATTTTTTTATATGTTGTGCTGCGTAAATGCTTTTGACAATTTAGCTTAAATTAAAAGCCATAAGGAAATATCAACGTCAGTTTCAACCATTCTTCTCTTCAATTGAATATTATGCTGACACAACATTTTCCTCTTATTCCAAGGACTCGAATATTTTAACTATTTTTCAACTATAAATAGAATTTCGTTTTTTCTCCAATGACGCTATATTTCAATTTTGCAAATATCAAATAAAAGCGGGTCATCTTGAAGTGCTACGTGGAGAGTAGAGTCCTAGACAAAGGCAGCATTAAGTATACACAACACAATTAAGCCAACTAAATGTTTATCAAACTCCACCTCGTAAGGCTAACACCAAATGTAGAACAGACCCTCCTGTAACTTTGTAGTCTTGTGCCGTCTTTTCATCATTCCTGCAAAGAAATAAAAGACAACTTTATCCCCGAGTCCATTTCCGTTGGAAACAGCTTATAAAATATAATATTCCTAGAGTTATTGGGTGTGACTTTTGCAATTTTTCATTTTGTTATATTAATAACACTTGTTTCCAAGGAAATATGTGTACACTTTTGTCTGCTATTAAAGTATTATATTCACATCTTACTCATTCCTTTTATATAATAATAATTTTTGAAAAGAATATAATAACATACATTGTATATTGCTATTGTGTGACATCGTGAAACCTTATAAACACAAAGTAGAAAAGTTTAAAATGAAAAGATAAAACAGTATAAAAGTTTTTTTAGAGACAATAGATGCCCCCCGAAATAAGACCTTTCTTATGTTCGCCACATTTGAATGACATGACAATGAAATAAGTGAAAAGAAAGTTGTACATTTGTTTTCCACTGAAGATAAGTCTTTGTTGTGGAGGTGGAATGCCTTCTTTCTCTTCAACACGCTCTTTTATGCGCTCAACCTGTTTAAGGAAAATGTGTAGAGTTAGATTACTTTAACAGATCAGCATTATTGACTTGCCAGCAGCATATTATATCAGACCTCTTAATCAATTTGAAGACTACAGCATTTGGTAGTTATGGAAAATGAACTTAAATGTCATATGAAATTGACAATTAAAATGGTGTCCTTCACAGTGTTTATGTGCATAGCATGACTAAGAATTCCTACAATATTTGAACATTGTTGACTAAAGACTATAAGTTGGACAAACTTTCTGTGTCCAGGTTGTATGTAACATAGATATTTTCTTACCTTGTCTGTTGGCTCTATGTCGATCTCAATCTGAAACAAATCAAAACACAAATATCATCAGGACACTGTGATACATAAAATGTTCTAAGACAATGCAGTAAAACTTTGCTTTTACAACCATCATTTTGTTTAATCATTTGACTGCAATACAATAATACAATTGATCCTTAAATACATTACAACATACAGGATGGATGGTGCATCAAAACTCTCATATTTGTCCTGACTGTCTAAATTAATATACAATGAAATTCGCTTTGCAGTCAATTGATATTTCTCCAATAATTAATCATTTGTATAAAGAATATCAATAAAGAAAGTTTATATAAATATTCTTCTTTTTTTTTATTAACTTAGTTACTACCAGAACTTTCACAGGACAGTCCTCAACTGGTCTGTTCTTACAAATAGTCTTAATCAATTAAAATATGATGCAGCAAGATCTTTAGTGACAAATCTGACAAGATGTAAACTATTAACTACACATGTAAATCAGTGGTACTTTAATCTGCTATTCACACCTGTTACATGTATTTGCATCCATTAACATGATTAAGTAATTTGATACGGTAAAGCGGCTGCAGAACATTTTTATTCTCAAAACTGGTCACATAACCGTATCAATATTTGCAGGGAACCTATATTTTGTCCTTGGACAGGGTTGTATAGGAGTCGGGTAAAAAAAGGCCCACTTTGAAATCATAGAAAACACCTATATTGTGTTGGAGTGGGATAGGCTTAGAAAGGATTATCGGTGTGTGTTTTAGTTTTTTTAGCGTTCGACTTTTTTCATCCCTGCCACAACGGCCAATGACCTCCGATCTTATCCATTACATTATTTTCTTATCTTAATTCTTGAGAAAGAGCCAGTATTTCTCTTTTCAATGTTGAGTGCTAAACAAGGGTAACGGGTAACTGGTCACGGGTGTGAAAACCTTGTGTAATTGTGTCCACACATATATTGTCAAAACAAGCTGGGTGACAAAAGATGTTGTTCGGTTTAGTGTTAAAATCGATTAGAAACAACCGAAAGCTTGTCTGGATTTCGGTTTACTGGGATTTTTATACAGTGAAAATAGAAGCTGAAAATTCAGGACCTAGACAATTGTTCAAAGGAAATCTGGTTTACTGAGGTTCTGATTTTGAGGGGTTCCACTGTATTTTCGTAATTTTCTATTTAATTGAAATGCGTGAGAAACTACGAAGTTAGCGCGATACCGCGATTTCATTGCCAAAATCGTGAGACTCATGGCGAGACTTGACAGGTATGTTATTCTTCCCTCGCATTATACGCCACAATAAATGTATCCCAAAATTATGTCAAATGCTAATATCTGGATTAATTATAACGATAAAAAAAACAAAAGGTGTTCCGAGAGTTATAACAACTTCTGTGAAAACAACTGTATATAGAACATGTGTCATATACAGTTATTGGAAGTGGGCCTTTTTAAAATTTAAATTAATTGTCATGGTGGTCGTAAATGGAACAAATTATGAGAATTTAATTTGTTGGAGAATTTTTTTATTTCAAGAAAGACTGGTCCCAATAGTGGAGTGGCCTTATTCGGGAATGGAAGTCAGTTGGATTTTTTACTCCATGTAGAATGAGTAGTAACATTTAAATGTAAATGCCCTTCTGAATTATGCAAGATGAAAGTGTCATGTCTAAAAATATTTAAAAACAACACAAGTACTCTCAATCTTAAGAAACGTCAATTGATTTAAATAAAGTAACCCCATTTGTTGTGAATCTTATCTTTAATTATATATGTATTTAAACCATGACATCCAAGCACACGTAGGAACATCGTTAAAACGATCGTGCTTTGTCACAAAGTTTGTGTTCTCTGTTGCCATTACCTCTTTTCCTGTGAGGGTCTGAAATAGAGAGGAACGCAGTATTAAGCAATTGAAAAAGAGTACATATGACTTTTCTATGGGTTAAATAGTTAAAATACAAAATATTTTCCTACGTAAAGCTCGCAAAAAGTCTCATATCGTACCTTAACTTTAATCAACATCTTTACTGCTTTCTTTTTTAACCGGAAATGTCTCTTCCGGATACCGCAATTCTCTTTGTTGATTGGATAAAAATATCTACAGCCACTATACAAGAAGCAAAAAACACCTAGTGCCACGTATTTACAAACTTTGAGGATGTAGTCGGACGAGTGCTGTCCCCTGGCTCAATCCCCTTTCGCTCTACACTGATTAGATTTGAGACAGATTATTTTGTGAGAAAAACTCAGAACAAAAGGACAATCTAGATCTTATTTACAATGCATTAGATATAAATCATTAAGACGCATACATTTCAGACGTTACACGTTTGATATCTGGACAGGTATAACGTACGTTCTGTTGAAGTTTATTTTAATATAACAATTAAGGAGTCAGATGGGAAAGATGCTTGCGACGCACGAGTCACAGGGTTCCAATGATAAATGTTAACACGCATTTGTCGTTGTATGCATGGTTTACTTGTCACTTGAACCTTCTAAAGGCGGCATATGAAACGTGTTTGTGATCACGGAATATCATACAAGTACTGGTTCGGATACTTGTGTATGAAGGAAAGCATAAGATAGCCGACAAATTCGAAGAAGAAATATACGATGTTGAGGAACAAGTTGCTAATCTGCCTATTTGTAAAGTAAATGGACAATCTGGTGTTCTTAAAACTCTTCCCAGGAACCTTTTTTTTATGGTAAAACATCAGGATAGGATGAGAATGTGGATACGGTGAGCAGCACACCTAAGGATCAACGTGATGGGGTATTGGAAGGTATTATAGAAGGAGCGGAATTTGAAGGTGTTGGTGAAGAGGGTGACGTCACCGAAGAAGAAGAGGAAATGGAATTTTTCGCTTTACGTACGAAAACCAGGGACGCTTGCCATCCTTTCCGTCAGAAGGATGAAACAGTAAGTATTATCATACCTAGCCCAGGTGAGGTTAGAATGGAAACGATGGGGGGAAATATCGATCGGATATGGTACCAAGAAAAGAATCTGTTGAAGAGTCCACTGCTGAAGAAAGGATTGATGAGGATAATCCTGATACACCTTCTAAGATAACAGAAGAAAAATATACTAGTCACCAGATTGACAGACCGAAGAGACATCTTGAAGATCCACACAATGATTAGAAATGATTTGCATGAAACAATGAGTTGGAACTATAATCAAATGATTGCCATGGAAACGAGCAAGAATCAGTGTTCCATTACACAGGAATTATAAGACATGACATCGAACATTAAATGCAACGTAAACGAAATGTGGACGAGACCAGCAGCCTACATATGAAAACGGGACGAAGACAACGATGATAATGATGAAGACTAACTATGTCGGGGATGGTAATACGTTGACAAGTGTTAGGATATTGACACTGTTCGCCGAAGCTACTAGGATGTCACAACCTTATATATTCCTCTTTTTCACCGAAGCTACTATGAGAGGAAACAATCACTTCCAGTATATTATCAAATACTTCCTACTAATAGTACTTTATTATTTTCGGTGTGTCTTCGCTGACGGTCAAAACCGGACTATTTCATTTTTTCGATGTACTGGCTATTTATACAGGCTGCTGGAGCTCGCCACCAATCAAAGTAGGAATATCTGTCTCATGCGGTATGGTGTAAAACTATGTCCAGTTGAGGCTTGGTATAAAACTCAAACCCGATATTCGTCACATTTGCATTGATACAGGCAAATGGACTGGGCAACCCATTTTACAATTACCAGTATCTATCCTCTTCAAATATAACTGTATTCACACAACCAAAGATAGAATGTGAATGAAAACATAAAAAAGTAAACACACTGTCATTTTCTATGATCCTGTGCTAAATCGTTCCATTATCTGGTTGTTGAAGGAATACATGAAAATGGGCGTAGGTGTTAAAAAGCAGGTGTTGGAAAAAATGAAGATAATCCAGAGGTCGTGAAACGGCCACCAACTCGACATTGTCACGGAGTGGTTTATAGGTCCGTGACATTGTATAATGTTGTCATCTTATTAATGGGTCAGTTTATTTACATGCAGGAAAAGGTACCATCGAAACAAATAGAATTGCTTGTAGGACGGGTTACTTTCCTTACAGCACAGTGGTCCTGATGGACAGGGGAGATCACTGTGTAGCAGATTGCGTTTTCAGCGACTCCATATACGTAGAAGGAGCCGTACTAGTTCAAACGGTGTTGAGGTACATTTTAACGAATGTGAATGTTTCAATGTGTTCAATAAACTACTCTGCAAGAAATTTATCCGGTATGTAACTGAATAGCAAGTCCTGCAAGATGCAAAGATGTGTCACTGGCAGTCATAGTTTGCATCATTTCTGCAGTTAAAACATCGACAGCAGGGTAGACAGAAATGTTTTGAAAGTTTGAAGTTAAGAGCTGAAATTTTGCAGGTTTTGCCAATATTTAGCTTTACATTCACAGGGTTTTTGGTAACTTTAATTCACATGTTGGAGCTTACCAGCTTCTGTTCTTCAAAGCAACGAGTAAGCTGACATGTGCTAATTAGCGTGACACAGGCCACCTCCTGCAGAGACGCCACTTTATTTGTAACATACATCTGTCTATCTTCCAATAATGTCAAACCCCTGTTGGGGACCTAGACATATGCGCGTCAAGCTGCAGGAATATAAGTAAAGCTAAAAATAAAAAGGGGGGGGGGATATGTAACCAATATACAACAACTAAAAATAAAATTAATGAGGATACAGGTTAGGTGTAAAAGTATGGTGATTTTTCTAGACATGGTCAATCTTGCAGACTGCTTGGTTGAACTGCTTCAAAGTGGAGCAGGCCACAGTTTCACCGGGGAGGTTCTTCCATTGAAATACAGCTCTTGGAAAGACAGAAAATTTGTAGTAATCAGTCGTAGCAGTTATCAGCCTATAGGACAACGGGTGATATTGTCGAGGTCTTACAAGTGGGATTAGACGTCAGAAATGGGGATGGCAATTAGATTATGAGGGAGTTTATTGTCTATTCTCCGTTGG
>ENA-OREC01000335-OREC01000335.1-marine-metagenome-genome-assembly--contig:-NODE-335-length-17046-cov-12.791149_pt1 | contig 17046 bp, 4 predicted proteins | sample MGYA00248626_ERZ508543 | MGnify/ENA primary metagenome ERZ508543 (study PRJEB26211, sample SAMN05518279) | marine metagenome | isolation source: Puget Sound, Washington, USA | host: Bankia setacea...
ACGTAAGCATTTACAGCCAACGATGGTTCATGAATTCTAGATTTGAACATCTTGGTCAGTGTTACAAGCCTGTTTGTCTTTTCGAATGATGAATAATAATTATGTGCATGGCTTATTTTTTGTTTTGCCCTTTTTTTGAAATTCTTAAAATATCCTTATTTCCGGAGGCGAAGTAGGGATAGTGGTTGATATCTTTAGATTGTTCTAGAGCACTGAAGTAGCGTAAATGGTTTAATTGTTTGTTACAGCACCAGAAGATGAAGAGATGGATGAGGACACTGAAGCACTTCTAGCCGCAGATTTTGAAATAGGTCACTTTATTAGAGAACGAATTGTGCCACGAGCTGTCCTCTACTTTACCGGGGAAGCGCTAGAAACTGAAGATGATGTAAGTATAACTCTGTAATCATTAGAACTTGTTTCACTGAGACTCTGCCAATAACACCTACCAGCCAAGGGGTGAAAGCAAGAGGGTTCTAAGTGTTATTTATAAACGAGGCAGATAGAACCTATTTACCCCTCCATCAAGTCCTGTATTTGTTTTTATGCCCCTTCGAAGAAGAGTGGGCATATTGCTTTGCACATGTTGGTCAGTCGGTGTCTGTAACCTTTTCATTTCCGATCAATAACTCGAGAACGCCTTGACCTACCTTCCTCAAACTTTTTTCCACACATCTGTCCTGGGCAGCAGAGGAACCCTTTTGATTTTGGAGTCCAAGGTCAAGGTCACCAGGGTCAAATGTGCCAGAACGGTTTTCGCCCAATAACTCGAGAACGCCTTGTCCTACCTTCCTTTAACTTCCACACATCCATCAGGTGCAGCAGAGGAACCCTGCTTGGGGTCACTGGGTCAAAGGTCAAGGTCCCCATTGCCAAAATTGTTTCAGATTGTTTTGTATAAATTTCCAAAAATGAATTTCTTTATACATATGTGCTACTTATTTTGAACTGACTTATCCCGTTGTACAAAACATCTGCGACAAAAAAATCTTTTGTGGGCATAATGTTTTACAAATATCTCTTGTTATTGGTGAAATGATTTTATTGGTGATTCAAAAGTTTCAAGTGTAACAAGTGAACTGATACCAAAGTGTAGTGTAGTGTATTTTCTATTTGATTTTAAGAGGTGTTTCACTTAAGTTGAGTTTGGTAATTATTGATCTGTTGCCGTGCGATCAGAACAATAATTATAATAGATGTAAACATGAAATCCAGCAACTGCTCTTAACAAATAGAACAACACTACACTAAAATTCCACCATTAATTCCCCTTGTGACTGCCAAAAATTGGTATCCGTCCTAATAGCAAGACTGAATAACGTTGAAAATATCTGGATAGGGACTGAAATTTTGTGGTCTTAATAGTGGGCCAGTCTTATTAACGGACCAACCGTTGTATGAAGTGTTCTGAATAGTGGAACGGTCTTAATAGCAGTACTGTACTGTACTAAATTTGACAATGTTGACTGTACTAGCTGTTGGCACAAACTAAGATTTCTAGTCAATCATTCTAGTTTTGTCTTTAGTGTCAATGTGTCTGCTTATATTTTCATAGGTGTGCTTGTCGTTTATTGCTATAACTTCAGGGTGAATATAGTTATAATCTTAAAACTATCTCCTATTACATTTATATAATGTGTTAATATGTTAATTGGACTTTTATCATATTTTTCTTGTGATCTTAATTGTATAGGAAGTTGACAGATTTCCTGTACTGGCTGACTCGGTAGTTGAAAATAGCTGATGTGATATATTTACTATAGAATAATTACTCAAGTTTACACATACACATAGGACCATTATACAAGTTAAGAATGACTTCTATTTTAGGACTCAGGTATATTTTTAACGGCCATTGATATTTAAGTTAACCTTCATCCGAACCAAACCATCATTTTGTCTAGATAAATGTTGAAAAATAACAAACAATATCTACTTAACACAATAAGGTTAACTTAACACAGATTTTCTATAAAAAGTCTTCAAATAAATAGGTATAATATTATGTTAGAACTTGAAACAAAACAATCAAACATCAAAATTGACCAATATATACTGATGCAAACTCCCAATGCAACACTCTGAACAATGTGTAATATTTAATTTGTTTTTCAAACAATTCCTACCAAACTCGACATATGTGTATACAGTCATATCTGTAATAAAATGGCATCAGCAAATAAAGTCAACTTCCAAAATTATTTCTTGTAAATAGCACTGAAGGCACGTTGGTAGCAAATTCAATTTCATGAATTGTTAGACAAAGTCAGTATCGGGTGTGACCAACGTGCGCATTTATGACAGCTAAACAAGGAATATACCACTCAAACTGTATTTCATTTACTCACAAGTTTTATCATTCTGATTCGTAATTTTTAACCATTACAATTTAATTCGATTTTTTCCCACTGTTTTATGTAAAATGACGTCATATCAGTACAATATCTGTTAATTACATACAGGGAAAGCCCTACTACGCTTATTTAAGTGGATTAGATGCACATTCATCATCTTACATTTTTGGTATTTTTAAAGACTAAATAATTATTTTTGTGATTGTCTAATAACAACCAATTGACAGTTGAATGACACACGTGTTTACCATATAAAAACAACCAATTCCACGTGCAGCATGATTTCCTGTTTTCGTCTAAAAGGCCCGTGTTCGTCTGTGCGTGGCAAAAATATTGTTTTTGTCTGCGCAGTCAAATTTGATTATAGTGTTATCCATGAAAAATATTTTGATAAATATAAAAACACAAAAAAAATGTACACCAAAATCCGTGTTGCGTTGGGAGTTTGCTTCAGTATATATCTCTTAGTGTAAAATGATATAAAACTTATCAAACTTTCTAAAGCTGGGTATGTTATCATGTTAATTTTTTATCTACATTAAATGTGTTTGTTTCCATGGTTACAGTATGATGGTGAGGAGGAAGAAGAAGGTGCTGAAGAAGGCGAATATGACGAGGATGCTGATGCAGATTATGTCCCCGGTGTAAGTTGTCACCTTTGACCTTTTGTTGTCATTTGACCCTTTGATTCTCTTGTTGCTAGGGTGATGGGGCATTATGGGTAGTGGGCTGTAGATGTAGTAGTCTTGTTTTCTTTGCACACTTAGATGTTTAGATCGACCACTTATTGGTGTGAGTTACCTGGTTATTGATTGGTACTGAATTTTGGAAGAGAATGTCGGGAATCCTTTCTCAGAAACATTTTTTATTTTATTTTTTCATTTATACGTTTTTCTTGTTACATTTTTCTTTATTTAAGACAGATTTCTTATTTTGTTTGAACCTCTTATATGAAAGTACAGGCATTTTCTTTATATTTGGTTTGTTTTGTATTGTTGTGACTCAGTTTGGATTGTCAACTGTTTTCTTCCCATCGTTTGCAGAGAGCTAAGTTTGTATCCCAAGCGTTTCAGGCTCGTTGTGCACAGCTTGCTCTCGGTCGCGATTCCAAACCCTCAAGCGCGCCATGTGATACCAGACTTTTCATTAGACCAACTTCAGTGTCGGCCAATCGCACTAATGTACCGACTGAAAATGACCTACGCCACAGACCCAAAACAGCCCCTTCAGGCAGTCAGCCATCTTTAGCGGGGTCCAATGTCTCTGGTGATGCTGAAAAGCGGCCAGATATCAATGAGGAGGCATTCATGGTTGCAATGCATGACATGAGTAAAACCCTACCAGTTATGAGTAAAAGAGCTGAAATGGAGATGCAGAAACTAGTTAGGGAAAGTACGGAGATGTTTCTACCCAATGCTATGGAATCACATGGTATTGAGACAAGAGGCCATGGTCCCAGAAAAGAGAAGCCCACAAAACAGCTCCCTCCACCTGGGTATCCTAGAACCCAATACATGAAACCCCCAGCCCTGATGATTAGGGAGAAAACATTCAGCAAGCCAAAGAAGAGCCCAAGATCAATGAAGAGCCCGAGAGATGTAGTGAAAGCCAGACCCATTCATAAGGCAAATGTTCTAGACTCAGTTGAAGAATACACAGATGAAGAAGATGATGAGATTATTGCTGTTCCGATACACTCTGAGAAGGTTGAGAAAGCTGACAAGCCTAAAGAAGTTGTAGCACAGAAAGCTACCAGAGTTCCAGCTCGTAGCAATTTAAAACGAACCAAAGCCATTACCAATCAGAATGCGGATAGAAATGCTGATGTTGCCAATGGTGGCTCGGCAGTTAAAGCGAAGGATCTTAGAACTGTAGGGATGAAAAAACAGTCCGAGCCAAAGAGTGGAGTGAGAAAAAATGAAGCATTGCAAAGAAATGAGAGTTTAAATCAAACCTTTCCTAGCGCTATTGAGAGGCATGCAAAACATGAGCGACATCAGCAAAAACAGGTAAGACAACAAGGTAGCGGCAAAGGAAGAGGTAGAGAACAGCAAGGTGGAGCGGAAAAAACAACCAAAGATGCAGCTTACTCCATTTTGAAGAAACTAACTGGTAAACAGGAGCCAGGGTCTCACAAACCGGGTCAAGTACCAAGTGTTCATAGACGGCCTACTAAGTTCATTCCACCAAAAGAGACAGATAATGCTGCAGTTAAACAAGCTTATATGGATGAAAGTGAGCAAGGCTTAAATAAAACTGTCGGCATCAAACCAGGGGATGTAAGGAGGGTGAACTCTGTAAAAAGGCCTGATAAAGCTCAAAGAGAACAAGCAGAGAGAAGGACTAAGGATTTAAGTAATGTTTATGAACAAGGGCCAAAGAAACCAGTATCAGCCCCAGTAAGGGCCTCTCTAAGACAGAGCTTCATTGAGAGAGACTGGAACAAAAATACAAAAGTTCAACAAGAAAATCCCACCAGAGAATCTCAGCAGAAATCACAGAGTGCTGATGTTCATGGAAGGGAGAAACAAAAATCATCAGGAAAACCAACAGCTGCTGGAAAAACTATCATAGAAAAAGTGGACCCAGCACCTGTTCCAACTAAAGCAGCCATTAAAATAGTCATGTCTGAAGACGGGGTGAAAGGCACAGTAAAAGACGAAACTGCTAAGCCAGGAATCAACTCAAAGTCTAGAGACGGAAAACTTGTCTCATCTGCTGGTAGTCATGGCAACAGAAAAGCAGAAACTAGATCCGGATATCCCAGAGCTGCAGGATCAGGGAAGACTAAGGCTGAAGAAATGCCAGATGTAAAGCAAGACAAGAGTGCAGGTGTTACAGTATCGTCTAGCAAAGGGAGAGGGGTGAAGCTACAAAACGCCATGATTTCCACAAGCCAAGAAGCTTCAAAGTCAAAAGTTATACAAGAAAGTGAAAGTCATGGGGACAGTACTCGAGCTAGTTCCTCGGCAAGTAGTGTACACCCTAAGTTACAAGACAGCCCATACTTGAGAGATAACCTTTTATTACAGTCGGGTAAATTTAGGAAGCGACCGGGAGGCGGCAGTGCACACGAGGCCACGAGAGAAGAGGAGGCATAAACTCAAGGGAAACCTGTTGTTCTAAGGGGAATGTAATTGTGTATTTTGTTATTACCAGAGTGTTGTGTAGAACCGTTTGAAATACCTTTAATGACCAAAAATACATAAATTAATAGTACTACCTCGTAAACTTTGAAATTTCTGCTCATATCTCACTTGTGTTTGTGCATTTATATATAATGCGAGAAAATTCATAAACTGACACTTCTATTAATTTTTCAAAGACAAAAATATCCATCTGAAGTGTTAAGAAAACCTTTAGTAACATCACATTAGAAAGTGTAATTGAGTGTTTACAAAGGGCAGTTCTTAACTACAGCAACCACCCTTTAAAGCTTTCATACTCACAGTTATCTCCCTTACACACATCTGGTGCTAACAAAGTATACATGTTTGATGTGTTTTTACTTATTTTGTTTCCCATTCAAACGTTCACAGCACTATGTAGTATCATGTCGATGTTAATTTGATTCATGATACGTAAGTATAGAAGGGTATTGAAGAGTGTTCAAAGGGTAGATATGTAAAAGGGTAAGTGATGAAACATTCCATTGTTACATATTGAGACTGGAATGTTAAACTGATGTAAAGATGTTTTAGAGAGAGAGTCCATTATTCAAGCATGGCTGTTTGAAAGGAACTAAAGTGGTTGTCACAGGCTTCCATGTTATGAGGACAAATACGCACTATGCTGCTAAATGTTGCCATTACTTTTTTATCCTTTGACAAGTTTTGTTTCGTATTCACAAATTTTACTTTGTCAGGACCTTTTCATTTATCCATAGTGCCCTGGCTAACTTTCAGACAAAGGCCAGGAACTCTTTTATTTGCAAAATAGTCATGATTATTATTAGTGAAAACTTGACAGCTAATCAGTGAAATGTTCTGGCTCTATTGACACTTGAGTATAGATGTCTATTGACAAGAGTATGTGCTTTACAGCTGTTACAATTGGCTTGAAGAATCACAATATGCAAACTGGCTGTGCTTTAAGAAGACAGTGCTTGTGTACACTAAAATGCCATTCATGTTATTGATTGTTTTTGCTTATAAAGATTTTCATCAATTGTATCATTGTTTTAAATCTGTGTGTTCAATCATTGTACAGCACTAGCAATCTTGCCACCAGCTTTACACAGATCAGCACTGGTAAATAGAAGGTCATTCAAAAAAGCAAATCTTACAGGAGAGATAACTCAAGATATTAAGGAGAGCTTACTTGAGATATTAAGGAGAGCTTACTTGAGATATTAAGGAGAGCTTACTTGAGATATTAAGGAGAGCTTACTTGAGATATTAAGCAGAGCTTACTTGAGATATTAAGCAGAGCTATCTCCAGATATTAAGGAGAGCTATCTCCAGATATTAAGAAAATACAAAATAACCCAAAACTAAACTGTATTAATTGTTTTCTGCCCTGTTTTGTTGACAGACTTTCTGTGATCTAAAATCAGTACAAATGCTTGTTTTAAGAATAAGCATCTGTAATGTTGCTAGAGATTATATTACACAAGTCAATTGGTCATTTCAGTTCGAAAATAACAAATTAGTATGATAAAGAAAATATGAGAGCAGAGACTTAACAACATAGTCTGCTCTGCTTTGGTGATTTTTGATTGGTCACAAATTGCTGATTACTCTTATCTTTTGAGGATCAGGGTAATTTGAGGGGTGGATGCGAAAAGATTCTATCTGCTTCTTTATTCAATAGCACTTAGAACTCTATCGCTTCCAACCCTCTAATTTCAAATACTTAAGTTTATGTGATGATGCACAGACACTTGTTTTATGTGACTTTCTTTCTTTCTTAGGGCTCCATTTAGAATGCTTCATAGTGTTTATGTTCAACTGAAGGAATGTGTGATAGGTATAAAACATCGTCCTTGTCCTCTTCTTGAAACCAAACTGTTTTGTTTTTGCATCCACTGTGTAATTATAAGCATTGTACAGTCCTAGAACACTACTTTTTTGTCCATTTTCATTGCCATTCAGTTGGGTTACCTTTGTTTCTAGCTTGTGTTGCCTTTAATATAAGCTAGCACTTTTTTGTGTTTCGTAATGATACACATAAATTACAAATAGTAACACTCTTTCATTAATGTATGCCAAGAAGACAGCAGGGTCACCTCTGACCTATGCACATATTGTTTCTTGCTTTTAATATAGGTCAATGATTCTTAAAAAGGCAATCACTAAAAAGCCAATTTTGTAAACTGAAAAATGCTAGCTTGTATTTGCGGTTAACAATACAGCATGGACGTTGTTGATGAAGATATCTAGAGTTCAGTGTTGATGCTTGAATGGTCTTAGCTATGTATTTTGTTTCCTTTATTTTTCCCGCTAAATCCCTACAGTTCAAAGTGAGGAAATCCATGTATATACGTTTTGCTTTTTATAAGTTCCACACCAAAACCAAAGTGTGCTTGGCTCTTAAACTTTTATTTTTTCTTTGTTTTGATGAAGCTGTCTATATTAGCTCAGTGAAGTGCATGGATGTAGTGTGTAAACCAGTATATTTATATTGTCATTTGATCAAACTCTTAAATTTTAATACAAACTAATGGGAGAACAAGAAATGTACCTTGTACAATATTGTTTATGTCTGAAATGCAAAAAAGATAATTAAAACAGTTGTCACAATGAAGTTGAAATTAGTGTGGCATAACTTCGCCATCTTTGTACAGTTATTACATTTTCAAGCATTGAATTGTTTGATACAAAGCTCTTCTGTAGATCACCAGCTGTAACTCTCTAATTAAGCCCTCACATATTGAACTTTTGAGTTTGGAAACAAGAATGCTATGATTGATTTGATGTGTGTGTGTTTAGCCTATTCATATAGAACTGACTGTGTACTGGTATTTGAATGGTTTCTGTCATGCATTGTGTACTGGTATTTGAATGGTTTCTCTCATGCATTGTTTACTGGTATTTGAATGGTTTCTGTCATGCACTGTTTACTGGTATTTGAATGGTTTCTCTCATGCATTGTTACTGGTATTGGAATGGTTTCTCTCATGCATTGTTTACTGGTATTGGAATGGTTTCTGTCATGCATTGTTTACTGGTATTTGAATGGTTTCTCTCATGCATTGTTTACTGGTATTTGGAATATTTTCTGTCATGCGTTGTTTACTGGTATTGGAATGGTTTCTGTCATGCGTTGTTTACTGGTATTGGAATGGTTTCTGTCATGCATTGTTTACTGGTATTGGAATGGTTTCTGTCATGCATTGATAACTGGTATTGGAATGGTTTTTGTCATACATTGTTTACTGGTATTGGAATGGTTTCTGTCATGCATTGTTTACTGGTATTGGAATGGTTTCTGTCATACATTGTTTACTGGTATTGGAATGGTTTCTGTCATGCACTGTTTACTGGTATTGGAATGGTTTCTGTCATGCATTGTTTACTGGTATTGGAATGGTTTCTGTCATGCATTGTGTACTGGTATTGGAATGGTTTCTGTCATGCATTATGTACTGGTATTGGAATGGTTTCTGTCATATATTGTTTACTGGAGCCCTGGAAAGATAGAAATGGAGGTATGAAAGCAAAAGGCTACTAGCTGCTTCTTTAAGACTTTATTTTATAGTACTTAGAATCCTTTCACTTTCATCCATCGAAATGCTGTTGTCAAGCTGAAAACACCTTGCATTTACTGGGAATTTGATATAATATCTTTATGAGAGGGAACATCTTTCAATGTTCTTCATTTTTTTTGTCAAAACCAGCATCGTTTCTAATGTTCGTAAGTGGTAGAGAATACTAATCAAGTTTGAATAGCTCTTGACAGTTCTAGAGATAATATCAATTAGACTCTTAGAGATAATAACATATCAATTAGAGATAATATCAATGCTTTACATACATACAACTATAGCTGCAGCAGAATGACAAGAACAAATATACAAGAAGTCAATATCAAACTAATGTCAGTGTGTAGAACAATAAGTTAATCATGTATGTATGTATACTAGGAGGTGTTCTAGGGGGTGTTATGAATGGAAACTTTACTGACAAAGAAATAATAATACATTAAAATACTGTGAAATCATGAATAGTCATTGTACTCTCTTTTTTGTAGAATTTTGCAAGACAGCTGTACCAGGAAAGTAAATGTCTATAGATGTCGACATTGAATGTTTACATGGATATTATTTTTGATTCCACACATTACATGCTTTCAGTCTCTTTGGTTCTAAGACATCTTATGCCAATGAAGATACATGATTCCACAGTATAACATTGCTCTGTATTATCCAAGATATCTGTTTTGTTTTTGTGTTTTTGATTATTGTAATTTGTATATCTATAGGCATTTGTTTGGTTGAAGAGTTTTTATTTTTACTTGTATATTTAGTACATAGAGTGAAACTCGTGTAACCTGTATACATATATATGTCGTTTCACATACTATACAAACCCTGCACCAGTAGTTTATTTAGGCTGAAATTTCATGTATAGTTTTTAACGATCATTAACTCATTGTTAGCTGTAAATTATTGTTAAGAGAACTAAATAATGCACTACAAAAGCTTGCTGTATTTAGGATTAAATATACGTTTTGCATTTGATTAGAAATAGTGTTTAGAAATGGCCTAAGTTATAAATTGCGATTTTTTTTAGAAGGCAATGATTTCATAAAGATTGAGTGTAGAATGTTAATCAATGCTCAAAAAGTTAAAAATGTAAACAATCTTTAACATTTGGTTGCTATGGTTCTTGTTTTATCTAAAATTGAGATTGTACACATGTGTAAAACTTTCATTTATTGTGTATTTTCAGAAGGAAAAGCCACAGGAATGTAAGCAACAGTGATGAGCATAATGTACACCTGTGTTCTAGTTGACTGTGACACTTAACTTTGTTCACTTTATCTATACCAGTCTGCCAACAAAAACTGCTCTTTAAACAGACATCACAAAGTTCTTCAGTAAAAAATACACACGCCACGAATCCAGAACATCCTGTCGGATTCCAATATCTGCTCCTTGCCCTTGCTGTCATAGATGTTGTTAGATGCTGTCGGATACAGTCTGTGCCCCTCTTACAGTTGTGGATGGTTCATTATATTGTTGTTTTACTGTCTACGATATCTATTGGGACGATACGATTAACTATCATGTAACACTTTCCGTCATACAGTTACTATGTATTGTGTGATAGAATCATGTTTGTTTTTACCGCCTCAATCATCCACAACTGCTCTGTTTTTTCGAGTTTAAGAGAACTTGCTAATGTAGCTTCATCTTTCAGTTGTTTCCTTTTTGTCCCATTCTTGTATTGAACTGATTCTGTTACTGTTAAGAGACATGGAGTAATGGGGGATTACGAATTGAGTTGATTTTGACAATTATTTATCAGGTATTGTTTAAACATTATGCCAAGAATTATTTTTGTTTGTAAAAGCTAGTCGTGTTTTGTACAAACGTGGTATGGTATTGCTAGATAAGTATTGTATAATGTAAACAGTGCATGTTGTAAACCAAACACTGGGTTATCTCTGACTGAATGATATAAATAGCCTTCTACCTTTACCCGTGCATTATGGTGTGTGTGTGTGTTATGTTTGAAAAGTTGAAAGGTGTGGGTTGCGAAAGTTTACATACTGCATGGTGTTCCATTTTCATTTGATGTACCCATTTCTCATTGACTTGTGTACCACATTGTCAATATTTAAATCAATTCCTCGTTGGTTGTAGTGACTTGTTCCTTATACCTGTACTTTAAAGTTTTGAAATGCTCGCGGTATTGTTGCATGCAAAATACATTGTTGCTTTGATTTGTGCTCAAGAAAATTGACTTTTAGTAATTCTGAATACGTTAACTACTTAAACAATACTATGAACTTGTAACTCCTGGTTCACTGCTGTTGGAATCATTGTCATAAAGCGTCTTGTAGATGTGAAACATTCTTTTGCAAGCATAGCATTAATAAAGAAGAATCAACAACGAACTTCTATTAATAAACATGATTTACAAGTATTGGTTTATGACCTTTCAAGTCCATATAAGATGAAACAGGCTTTATGATACCGTTAATAAAAACATATATTCAATAGCATTTAGATGTATCCCACACATTTATGAATTATTATATAGACCAGGAAACATACCGGTAAGAAAGAGAATTATAGAGTTAACGTGAATTATGTACCTCAGTTTAAATATATATAGAATCTTGTATATGTCAAGGGCTGATAGCATAGGGGTTCTCTGCCACTTTATTCAATAGCACAATGAACCATTTTCCTTACACGTGTATTTTTCGTGAGTTTTTCATTTTTCAAGTGAACACACATGTTAAGGCAATAGTGTTTTGAAAAACCAATGTTATATCATGTGTTCAAGAATACTAACAATTCAACATGTATTAAGGTTTCTAACTTAACAAGAAATAGAATTGTGTAATGGTAGATGATAAATCAAGAAACTATAAACTGGAGAAAACACAGTAGTCTGAAAGTGAAGAAGTTCTCATTGTATTTGAGTACAGAAATGACTCGCAGTTTTCAGCCCTTCAAGCTTTATACAGGTGCTGTTGTCGAGATTGAATTTTGTTTTCGTACTGTGAAATTATGTTAATACAGTATTTGGCTATTGAAAAATGTTTTGGCAAAATTAGGGTATTGTTTAAAAGCACCAAAATACACAAAAAACGTTGATTTGTTGTTTTGTTTTATTTTACATTGTATTAAGTATATAAATTTCTTGCCATGCCAAGCTAGGGTTTTGTTTGAACATGGCTCGAAATGTATGGAATCTCTTCAAATATTGGGTGTGAGTTTGTCAAACCAGTAGGGATATTGGTTAGAAAAACCCTGTGGGTATGTTTTACCTCAATTTAAGGACCAGGGGACTTGTGGATGATCTTTTTCATGCCATCGAAATGTGATAGAACAGAGCACTGGGAGACGTGAAAATGAAAGTAACAGTAATGTGCTTAGGTGCCAGTTGAATTAAAGAAGTATCATGCAGAGAATCATGTCAACATTTTCTGTACAAGTACTTTGATATATAAACAAACAAAAATAAATGTTGAAAAAAAGAAGATTCATTTTGTGCTGTTTGTTAACATTTACTGTCATGCAGGTTTTCCAGACATGACTGACAAACGACCTAACTTGGTAATGTATATAACCACTTGATCATGGTTGAGTGAAAAAGGAGCATTTGGCCACTTCATGATAAAAAAACTCAAATGGCAGATACAATACAACATTTTTTTAACGCAGAACTTATTTAATTACATTTTAAAAATCCGTCTTAATTACTTACTGCTGGGCTTGGAAACTTAAGAAAGATAGTGTATCAGCAATTGTAGGCTTCTCCTTTAAACACACATTCATAAAATAGGAATCTTCTTGGATTGATGTTATACTGTTCACCTGAAATCTTCAGTATTTGAAAAAAGGTTTGAGAATAGATGTATTGTTTTAACAGTATTAAGAAAATAAGTACACTCAAGATTATGTAAACTGCTGTTTAACAAGAAGCAATCTAACCTGTAACTATATGCTCGCTCTCTATCCACAAACTTGCACATAAATTAAGTGCTTGTTTTTGAGACCTCTTTTAGTCAGTACAGTTGATCGGGAGACAAGACAAAGAGGCCAGTGTCTATTGGCTAAAAAGTGTGGCCTGATTAGATACAGTTGGATGACTTTACAAAACATGCTATGGTTATATTAATTATCGAAAAAAAAAGGCGCTGTTGAATTATTTCAATGTGTTCTCTATTTTTTCGTATTTCCATATAGGTTAATAGAATCTTACATGGGCGGGGATGTAAGACGGTTTGTCCAATCAGCATGGGGTGGGAGTGGACCCAAGTGCAGCGAGGGTTCCGACCTTCTCCCCCCGCTGGACCGAGGGTTGGCCAACCTGTCTTACACCCCGCCCATGTAAGATTCTTATTCTTACCTTTAATATTCAAAATGTACCTGCTATAAGGAAAAAACGTCATATTTGCTGGAAATTTTGCAATGTTTTGAAGACAATATTGATGACATCGGCTAAGTTTGGTTCCTAATGTTTTTCCCGCTTGACATGTTTATTGGCGTTGAACCAGGCTAAAAAATGCGCATGTCGCTTATCTTACACCGCTGTGTGCAGACAAGAAAATCTAGCACTGTCATGTGACCTGTTTTACCTGTCTTTTCCCACCAAATAGGTAAGAAAGTTTGATATGAAGAGAGATCTGTATGTATTGTGGTATACCAAGGTGGTTTAGAGAAAGTGTGATGGAAAACCTGTGTCTGTAACTAGTAAACAGTAAAGCACAAACATTGTTGGCTATTTTTTTAAATACAAAATTATCGAAATACATGTATATAGTTTTCGTTCTATTTTGATCAATGACGCTAAAAGCTAAACAGTGTTCTCAATCCAAAATGGTGTGACAAATGTATTTATCTTAGCACAAAAAATACCTGAGCCTCGGCATCACAAGGATATCAAATTTCAATGACATATATAATGGACATGTAGTGAAGCAAGAAAAATGGCCTGTATTTTGGAATCATAGACCATTCATCAGTCAAGATTATTTGGAAGTACCTCGATTCCCATGCATAATTCCTTGAAATAGATGTGTTCATATTTCATGTAAAAAAAGATACTTGATTTCCTTCAACATGCATGTCAAACCATAATTTCCAGAAATGTTGGGGGAAAATACAACTCACTTTTCTCAATATTGTAATCTTAGTTAACCATCTCTCTGCACAAATGTGTGAAAACTTTGGAGAGTTGTCTTTCCAAACAAATTAATTTAACAATTATCGCTAAAATTCACCCAATATTTGTCACAGTTGTATGACTGATAGTTTTATTGATTTTGAATAAACTAAGAGCAAAACAATCTTATCTTGCTTTTTTAGGTAAATTGTGTTAAGAAAAGTATGGCACTCTTGCTTGAGTTTATTGACTTAAGATGCTATGGAATGGAGATTGTATTTTCAATTGTGTACATGCATACAAAATAAACATGCTTGTAAATACTATCATTTTGTAATTCAAATTATGATGCGCTCGCTTTGCCACCCTATTTTTGCCCGCACACTGTGTGATTATTTCTCTTTTTTCCAGTGCTGTTAAAATGTATTTCTTTATCATTTTTTTGTGTATTTTCAGGTTATGTATGCTTTCTTTGTTTGATATTTTTTGCTTAAAAGATGCATGCAGAGTTAAGGGCCCTTAGACTCTTTGTATTCTCTTTTGATATCACCTGTGTTTGGATTTTCAGAATTACCTATGTAGAGTAAGCTGATGTTTGTGCTCTAATAGGTCGATAACTATTCATATTGACTGAACCTTAAGGCATTTTATTATTTTATTAATTAATTGGGTAAATATCTGACCAAATTTGGCTCATTCATAAGTTATAGAACAGAACAGAATATAACATGCCTAGCTGCTGTCACTTAGCCTGTTGACAGAAACATTTGTAACCTAAGCTTATTTTCTTAAACTTTGGAAGATTCTCTTAATAATAAAACTGAAAATAAACACAATGCAGAAGCTTTCAAACCCAATTGACAGTTTTTTCTTATTTCCTTCTGATTTCTTGCATGGAAACGCTTTCACTACATTTTTCAATGATCTGTCTTTTTGATACATTACATTTTATAGATTAAGACAAAAGTCTGGACTATTTTTCAACAGTTTGCCATTTCTCATGTTTGAGATGTTGTTTATAGTCACAAGTCTATGTTTGTTGACCACATATCAATGTAGAGGCTTTATTAAAACTCTTGTTAAAATGATGTTCAGAAAACAATTATTATAGTGCTTTCAGTCTTCTTACAATTCCTTTTAACAACTTGCATCACCTTAGAAAGTGTTAAGGATATTTAGTCCCAAATATAAAACAATCTGCCCATTGAAACGCTCGACTGAGTCAATGATCTGAATGTACATGTTAACAGATTCATTGTTAAACAAGGGAAGTAACTCATGTAAATTACACTTGTTAAGTAAGGAAGGTAATCAATTAACTTTGTTAGGATAAAGGGAGATAGCTTGTGATAGTGTCTATTGGTTCTATTGAGTTATTTTTCCTTACCGCTGTACATTGTAGTATGGTTTGCCATTTTGTTTTATAGTGTCATTTTTCTATTCAACATAAAATGAATTTCAAGATTACTGAGGTGAAAAAGCGAAAAATAAAATGATTCTAAATTCCAACCATGTTGTTGTGTGATGTGTATTTTTTATATAATATTTATCATCATGCTTCTGAGAGGGAATTTCGTTGGAGCATATTGATTATAGATCTACTGTTCACATCGTCATATCTCCCTGCAACCATATAATTCGATATTCTTCCTCAGCTCTTGGGTTTGATACTCTCCGTTCCGGTCACGGATTCGATATTTAAAGTTATTTATGTTTGTCCAATGGAGGGCCATAAGGCAGATTATCTGTTTTGTTAGATATGTTTCCCCTCTAAATAAAGTCATTACTATAAAACCTCGCAGGTAAACAATGTTTTAAAGGCAATTCTAGAAATCACCATGTCCGTCCGTCTGTCTGTCCAAATGTCTTGAAGTGAAACTCCTTCACGGATGAACTGATACTAATGAAACTTCACACAGTTCCATTATACAACCTGGAGATTTGCATGAAGGAGGATAATATCGATCCGAATTATTCCAAGAGAGACAGTGCGGGAGGGGGGACATTGTTATTTTATTACCAGAATATTGTTGTTATACATGTTAACACGTATTATTTATTGTTTAATTCTAAATATTTACACACGTGTACTATTAGTTCTGAAATCTAGCGCCACTTAAAAACACGAAACAAACGCACATACGCACGCACGCGCGCGCACACACACGCGAGTATGTGAATGTAGGAACAAGGGAATTGGTTCTCAAGGTCATTGTCACCGATTGAACTTTCCTCTCAATGATGATTCAATCACTTTGGCTTAACGTATGTCAAGAGATAGATATCGAACGTGTGATGCCCACGCGAGAGTCTATGTGTGATACTGATCTAGTCGAGCCGGGAAGCAAATGCATCACTTTCCTTGACAGAATGTATCATCTTTACAATAACAACTACGTGAATACAATACCCATCAATCCTCTACGTTTAGTTAATGGTCTTTGAATCATAGAACGGTAAAGAGAAAGTAAATCCAGGGTCTCCGAAAATTCCACACCCTCAGTCATTGTTGTGAGAGCGTTGAAAGGCCTGTTTATACGACGACAGACGTGTACCTCATGCGTTGCTTGGTATAAAAGACCCGCTGAGAAGCTGGAAGACAAAAATAACAGTCAATACGTCAACAACCTCAAAGAAACTTGTTTGAAGTGCTCACAATCTAAATCGCACAGATTACCGCCAACGAGTCTCTTTTTCATTTTCCTATCAATTCCTTTCTCTCCTATGTTTAGCTTACCTGAGCACGAAGTCACCAATTGAACCGATTAAAATACTCTGTGTTTTAGCTACCGTGATCGGTCCACACGCACATGATGCGTACGTCCGTCCCCCAGCAAACACATGACGTTGGATCAACGTTGGATATAGGTTGTATTTAGGTCGCGACGTCGGCGACCTAAATACAA
>ENA-OREC01000336-OREC01000336.1-marine-metagenome-genome-assembly--contig:-NODE-336-length-17036-cov-11.980777_pt1 | contig 17036 bp, 8 predicted proteins | sample MGYA00248626_ERZ508543 | MGnify/ENA primary metagenome ERZ508543 (study PRJEB26211, sample SAMN05518279) | marine metagenome | isolation source: Puget Sound, Washington, USA | host: Bankia setacea...
AGCCGTTTTGTCGATGGTTGGGTTTACAGGCGCTGGTGTTGCAGCTGGATCAATAGCAGCGGGTGCACAGGTAGATATTAAATAAATGTGTTTGCAGACAAAAAAAGCTGATTCGAACATCGCTCGTTACTAAAGAAACTTTACAACAAAAAAGAGTCAATGAACGAGTGACAATCAACATTATATAAGGCAGCACGTGAATTAATCGTTTAACTTTTTTAACACCTACTATTTAAGTCTTATTATTGCTTGTATGAATATAAATCATTCTACGTTTATCTACATGGTCCATCCGAGAGATGATACTTATTCGGCGGTTGAAAATCGATCACACTTATTTTGTGTACTTATGGCGTCGTATTATAAAGACTATATATACCTCATGTATACAAAGTGTAATAGGCAACATCGATACTGTGTTTTCTGTAATATTTCAATTATAAATTACGAAACATGTACCATGATTACATGAACATACCTACATGTTACAAGTGGCATCATTGGTCTATAACGCTACTTTATCGTATACTTGCGGCCTAATCCAACTCATATGTACAGTAATTGAGAAGTCAAGTTGTTGAATTCTAGAGCGACATGTCAGTATTCCCATACAACAATAGCGAGATTTTAAATGAACTGGACTTGTATATGTTGTACATTCCAGACAGCTGCTACTACAGCGGGTGGTTTATTTGCTACCCTACAAAGTACAGGGGCTGTTGGCTTTGGGGCTGCTAGCAGCGCTGGTATTTTCGGTTTTACAGGTGGAACAACGGTTGTCATGTCCTATCTGTTTGGAGAGTCGTGTGAAAAGGTATAGGAATATTTTGAAAGTTTGACACTGTTGCTTACGGGTTCGCTATCGTTACCCAATGTGTTGATGATGTATATATTAGCGTGCAAAACAACATATCCAGAAAGGACAAGTTCCCGAAAAAGACATTATTTGATTGGTTGGTTTTAAGTATCTTTCAATTGATTGGTCGATTTCAAACTAATGTCAAAACTCTTACCAAGGACACTTTTACTGAGAACACACAGTTCTTCTAGCTTTATGAGTGTTTGTTTTTTATCAAAAGCCAGTCTAATATTGTCAAACAAGTGTTATAACTTAAACATTGATTACCTACTGATTGTTTATACAAGTGCTTCCTTAGCTTTTATATCTGGCTTGAAATATTGTATAACGTCCATAAAGCCATTTTGAAAAAAAACGATATAAGTTAATTTGGATATTTCTAGTAATTTATTGCATAGTGCTGTACAATATATATTTGATTTGATGAGTTAAACAGTTGTGTGTATGTAGTTATTAATTACGAGTGTTTGTATTTTCCATTTGAATATATCAGTTTGTATGAACTGTTTTGTTCTGGTTTCTACTCTATCTGTTGAACTATGGCTGTATTCAAAACTTACACTCACACTCATGACAGCATCAGCTATGTTAAACAGGTCGACTTTTGTTAATGACCGCTGATATAAGAACTCACAAGTGATTAAGTTGTATGTGCTTTGAACAGATGTTAACTTTGTTGCTTATCTGTCAATAAAGAAAAATACACACACTCACAAAACGCATACTTTAAAAGCTACGTTTGCACACTCCTTTGATGTCGTTTGTTTGAACACAATTGCCATGAGAATAAATAAACGACTAATCATACAAAATACATATAGTAAAGGTACAATTACATTGATCATTGATCAAGAGTGAAATCGACCTTGTTGAAGAGAGCTGGACTGCTTTAAAATGGCCAATTTAATATTTGTGACCATATTTACTTACGATACGGTTACGAAATAAACTATTAAAACAAGCATGTTTCCGATCTACTGCAATCTAATAATTTTACAAATACGAACACGAGATACAACTGCCTTTTTACGACATGTTTAAAGTAAAACATTCCATTTATAAAGAGGGGGTAGCCATAGTTGAATCATGTGACCGATACTTAAGTGTTTCACTAGAGCTTTACGTAACGACCCAAAATGATAAAACATTGATTTAATGTATTAATATATTAACAGTTAATTGGCTAAAGTAATACTTGACAGTTGTAATTGAACACAATTCTATTTTGCAGGTGGAAGTTAGTCGTACTTTTGCATTGCTTTCTTGTGTTGATATCCTGCTCACAAACAAATTAACAAATCTCGTGAATGGCTTAAATATGTCATAAGCACGGTGCAGTTATCGTGACAACTTTGTAGTAATTAAAGTTTTGTGAATTGAGTGAGGTTCGTGTTTCACTTCGTGTACAAGTATGAAAGAATTTGTGAGTTTAAATTATAATGACGTAAGCTCAATAAGGCAGGTCTAGTTTGTGACCTTTGTACCATTAAAAGGTAAATTTAAATATATACCACGAACACTCGCGTTGGAGATTTGGTATAAAGATTTGTATTCATTTTCATTAATCTCAATTTATTTGTTAACTTTAGTTGATTCAGTCTTCAGTAGATTTGTAACATAGCAACCCAGTCTAGTTCTAGGTCGACCTAGCTGATGTAGGCTGTCGTCCCACCTGACAATGCAAAATACAGTGACATATTTGAGCTATCATTGTTTGCATGTATACATATGTATTATAATTTCGTTGTATATGCAAACTATAACTTACACGCACTTTTACAATCAAATTCAGACACTAATCAGTTTGTAATGAGCTGAGCAACGTGTTATCGTACAGATTAATACAACACGTCAGATGGTTATCTAAAGTTGATTTACCAGAAACACATCCTATTTTCAAATCAAGTTTTACGAAACAAAGATGTATTGGTATTTGCGCTCAACTTGACAGGGATGTACTTGCCATTTTATACTTTGACGCATATTTAATTTTTAAACCATTCAGCCAATCATTGATGCTCGTAGACGTCAATATATAAGCTAAAAACGATACGGAATTCCTAAAATAACGGTTACCATGTCAAAAGCAAAAGGGACGACGAGCACACATTATACACACATGTTTGTCTATGCCAGTCTGAGGGTTAGAACGATTTACCCACATAGAAGGAGTTACTAACATTCTTATTTTTATAACTTCCAGTTTAGCGTATAATAAATTTGGTTTCAGGCTCAATGGTTGTGTATTTGTTCAAATATGTAATAGTAAATAATGCATGAGTGTTCGTTTGGTAATTGTATTATATACTTAATGGAGGAATCGTTTGATTTGCGGTTGAACACGTATTAACTGATTCGACAACCCTCACACAGTTCATAGACAAACATGATTTCCTCAGTTACAACATGCTTAATAGTGTCGTGTTACAGTATGGTTTTAAAAGTTGATATAATACTAACAGAACCTTACATTGGTTTGGGGGTGGAATATCGGTTTGTCCAACGCGAGAGACAGCTGGAGATTGGAAAACATTTGCTAATCTTATACCCCGGGAAAGGACAATGAAATCTAGCCTACGCTTGTTGACCTTATCTCCATTGATTTACCCGCAAGAAAAGTCGATCCGTAGATAAAACTTGTTTACGAACGACACTGATCTGTAGCATTTTCAATTATCATTAAATCAATAAAGTGCGTACATGTCCTGCACGAGGTTGTTAAGTCTAAATCAGGCACCTATATAAGAAAGCTGTTTCACCAACGTGCTTATCAGTTGGGGTTTGAATATCAAGACGAGAAGCATTGTTCAGTGTACAGTTATTTCTTATTCAAGTCTGCATGTTCGAAGTACTTATACGTTGCAAGTGTATCTTGTCAAAACAAAGGCAGAATCAAATAATCAGGTATATTTGTCATTTTGAAAAGCATTATGTACACTCATTTGAGATCGACAATGGTAGACACTGTTCCATATTAGGTTAAACAATAAAAGAACATTCACATGATGGGATATAGTTTCCATAACTGCTAAAGGTTGTCAGTATCATACACAAATTTGTATTTCCTACAAACTGAGCAGTTCGGTCGCTCGTTCAGAATTGTTGATCACATGTATTATATCTCTTTATATACTAGTACTCACCACAACACCGACAAATTAAAGAAAACTATCCATTGTATTCAACCAAAATGTCTCATGATGACTTGAATGAGGCCACGACGTGTTCGACAATATGATGACTCTACGTTAATGATCATTTAATATTCGATATTACTTGTAAGTTCAATTTGAGGTGTAAACTTCTAGTAACTAGTTCGTATTAAATAGTTTAGGGACGATAAGTAACCGTAGATATTGCTAAGTGTCTCCCGAAAGTAAAGTACGTTATTTCTTGTTTGCACGAAATGTGATTGCTTATGACTTGTTGTTTTGCCCTATCACATAATAAGTGAATTCATTAAATAATTTTGATTTATAGTTATTCACCAGTTATAATTAGTTTATGTTTAATATATAAGTTTAACACGTTATATTTTCAATGTTAGACGATACCGTTTACCTCTCAATAATAAAATGCTCAATTAAACACGTCGCTTATCTAACACATGTTGCTAGTGTTCTAGTTTAAATTTAGACTCCAACGAAAACATAAATATATCCATGTAAAGATAACAATGTAGAATTAACATATATCATAAAATCTAAAATATGATACACGGCTGCACACATCGTGTTTGGAATGTAAATGATTCACGTTTGAGTCAACCGTTATGATAAACGTACAGTAGCTTTGCAATTGTTTGAGTTTCTTCTTGTCGCGTTTTTGTAACCCCAGTAGTAGTTTACTGCATTTGTGAAATAAACATACCCGTAAAATAATTATGGTAAAGCGTTGCAAAACACAAATGTTTTCCTTCATCTTTATCAGAGAAAGTTACATTTTCATTTAACAAGAATGTACACATAGCGTACTCATTCACAAACAATTAGTTGTTCATTTGTGTGGTGTTGTGTAATCCGACGATGTTCATATTTTCAGCCAAAAACATATGTGTTATGATATCTGGGATGCGGTCTCATTCAACATGTATTGTGATAATAATGGTTAACATCTCTAAATATTAAACTAACATGAAGCGTCAATGTCCCCAAAACACCGACAAGATTTACAGAGCATAAACAAACATTGACAATTATTCTGATATGTAACTGTTTTAAGTAAATTAGAAAAATAATTTTCCATTTCTGGTTGTTTGATTTTATCTATGGTTTGCAAATGCACATGTTTTAACTAGCCTTATACAAAGTACTAATCATATACTTATGTAAGTTGTTTATGGCTAAGTCGCTAATCGAAATATACAAGAGTATTATTGGGTATGAAATATGACACATTTAACGTTGTTTGTTTACGATGTGTGTCTTCTTCTTCTTCTTCTCGTTCGCTTACACGACCAGTCCAGAAGCAGTGATGAAGTTGGTGGTCTTCTTCAGGTCCTCCAAGCCCCCATATAATTTTTGGTGAAGCTGATGGCCACTGTGCGATGTGGGTCAGCGGGCGTTGTTTTCAACCAAAACACTCTACTGCATTATATGAATCAACACAAGTGACTCTACTTTTACGAGTCCTACGTTTCCTATTATCTTGTTGCGTGATATTGCAATATAAAGTTGTTTCCTATTATCTTGTTTATTATTTTGATTGTGTGTGTGTCTGGTTGAAACTAAATGATGTGCTCTATAGTAAACACATAAACGATGAAGAAAATATGTTAAGGATGATTCCTTCTCTGAAACACTCTACATTTTTTTCTAACTATTCACCAAGAACACTACAACAGATAACTCGTGATTAAATACATCCACTTTGCCTATGATTAGCATTTATATCAGATCATTTCCTATATGTTCAGACAAATTCACATGTATTGATTTATATCTTGCAATGAATGGAACTCGTGAGCTCATGTGCATTTGCAAAAAAAAAGATAATATCTCCATAGCAACAGTGCTGCAACATTGAAAACCTATACCAAATGGTCATACACATGGCAAGGGTTCCAAGCTTAACAAGCTCAATATGTTCGTGTTACAGAATCGTTTTAAAAGTTTATGTATACTACTTGACCACTACATGGATGGAGATGGGATATTGCTTTGTCCAACCCGAGGGACAGCAGAATTTGTACGGTAACTAGATTACCTCATACCCCGGGTAACACAAAGAAATCTAGCTTACGTTACTAGACCACTTTGCGTTGCCTTTTCCCCACCAAAATACGCGAAACATGCTGATCTGTTAAAAAGGCTCTATATACGAACGATACTGGTTTGTGGTATTTTCACTTTTATCATTAAATCAATAAAGTGCGTACATGTCCTGCACGAGGTTGTTAAGTCTAAATCGGGCACCTATATAAGAAACTGTTTCACCAACGTGCTTATCAGTTGGGGTATGCAGCTTTGTGGATATCGAAACGGGAAGCATTGCTCACTGTACAGTTTGTATTCCTTGTTTATGTCTGTCTTTTCGATGTGTGCCTAGACATTTCAAGTGTAACTTATCGATAATACGAGCTAAACAAACTTATTTGTCAATTTGATAAACGTCATTACAATCATTTGAAAGAGGTATTGTTCCACATTAGTCTTAACACTTCAGAACATTTCATTTAGAATAATTTACATTCATTCATATACTTGGATCTGTTTTCATAAACGTCTAAAGGCTGTCAGAATCATAAACAAGTACATATATTGAGTAACAAACGTTGACCACTACTTTATGTTTATTGTAAAATAACTGCAGATATACTTTTTACATATAACAGTGGAATGTACTTAATTTGTAAATGTGTATATAAAATGAATGATTTACATTGAATATCGTATACTTCTTTTAGTCCTTTGGTATTGTTCAGGCTCACTGGTATAGTTTGAAAACAAAGATCGTTTTAAGACATACATATGATTTAATATGATTTTACCTGCATCACGAATTCAGCTCAATGAGAGTAAATAGGGCAGATACATTTGTATTTTTTTTAAACTGAGAAGTTCGGTTGCCCTTTAAACTGATTTCCCATTCATTCAAACATAAATTATCTGTCTATATATTCAATACAAAATCGGAAATTTTGTAAACAAACCTGCCATACAAGAACCAGTGCGTGTCATAACGTCTTGAATGAAGGCATGACAGGCTCGTCAATGAGAGGAAGTTTTGTTAATATAAAGTATGTTTTAGATTCAAACGAGTTGCCTTTTTATTTCATTTTCGTGACAACTTACTAGTAAAGCTCTTGCAAGCAATAACTGAATGTTAAATAAACTACGCGTATAGTGTCACTTGTTGTTTACATACATTTATAGTTTTATATCGTGATTGTTTATTAATTGCTTTTTGCCATATCATCTCGTTGAGTAATGTGGTTAAACTCGTGCTTTACAGATATGCACCAGTGCGTTATGTAAACATTTGGTATATTCATGTTTTCGCAAGTCGACTATAGGCTTAAAAGCGCAACAATCGCTACCATGGCAGCGGGTAAATGAGGAGGGGTTATGATTAAACTCCCTGGACTATCTCCCTGTCTGTTACACTAAGCGTTCTATGTTCATAGTGGTGTATATCGTCTGCTATCAGTCAGTTACTATGAATTCAAACAACATCAGTGGTTATATTTACAACAGAGAGCTCATAACCCAGCCTACACCAATTAGCCACTCCTCCGGCAAATTCAAAGTTTGAATCTGACGGTTGGATACTTTTTTCTCAAACTCATGTTTCTGTTAGTGTTATCAAAAGTATTTTAGTGAGTATAACTTTGGTTACCTTCAATCTAGATGCCTCCAAAGTTTATTTTCTAAATTATTTGTAAATATTTCTAATTTTAGAAGAAGAAAAACCCCTGAAGTGAAGCATGTTTAACATATTCAAAAGCTTGCAAAAGCGCCACCTACATGCTTATATAGTCTTGTTGTCCCTTTAAACAGCCAATTCCTTAAAGCTGATAATATGCATATGTGTCGTCTGATCGTTTGTTTGATTAAAGTGTATATTTGTCTTAAGTACAGGGGCCCGTTTCATAAACATAGCTTACGTACAATATTACCGTAACTCATCACTTAAGCTAGCATAACTCAGATTTACCGTTTCATGAACGCTCTCTTAACTAATATATTGCAAATATTTCATGTAAATCTACAAGAGCTCTTCCCCTCGCTTAACTACTTACACCATCGTAAATGTCATTCCTTCTGCGACTGTTAAAATACTAGAAATGATAAATATATGTATACAAAGGGTGTTAAATACTGTAAAAACAGTGAAATGTCACATATATACATGTTTTGACTATTGGTAATTATTAACCCGATACGCTTTCTTGTTTTGGCGGCCATGTTGTGTACTTTGTCGTGTGGTAAAAGCAGGTGTACATAGTGTAACGTCATATACTTTAAGGCTATGGTCCTACCTTTTCTCTCCTCTGCACTAATCATAATTGTAGCTTAGTAACGAGGACGTTCATGAAACGGTCTTAACATTTATCGGAAACCACTAATTTACGATACTACAATAGCGTAACTAAAGGATTTTTATGAAACGGGCGCCAGGTGTGTATACCGTTACAATGGTGGTCTATATGTGATCTTATCTAAAAAAAATATTAAGTTATGCTCAAAGAAGGTGCTAGGTTGTCATCAAGTTCGAAAACTAGGGTTTAAAAAGAGTTACGTTTTTTATATGAGTTACACACAATATCGTTTACATCTAACCATTGAAAGCGAAATTTAACTCGTCGCTTATCTAACACATGTTGTTGGTGTTTTTTATTAACCATCCCCCGCCCTAAAAAAAACTAAACGCAAACCAAAAAATGTCCATGATAACATTAAATTTTGAATAAGCGTATATAATCTATTCTAATATATGTTAAACGGCACCCATACTCATTTTTAGAATATAAATGTTTCGGTGTTGAGTCAACCGTTATGACAGAACATACAGTGAAATTTAAATTTAAATAGTGATTTTGTTTTGTTTTTAACCTTCATCTTTAACATGGTAAGATAATGTAACAATTACATTTGACTAGAGTATGACCCTGTTTACCAACGATACAATATTTATGTTTTCGTATTAATTTTAGTTTCATATGATCAACTTTACCATTTAACAATTCACCTATTTTGCATGATTATAATTATTACAAAAACAAATCCACGAACAAAATACGATTTTATATTGACCTGTACACTCTATTGGATTTGCCTCGAAACCACACAAATGAGACCAAACCAAGAGCGAATCTCTCGCACAGCTACGTAATGATCAAGACGTAAGGTATCGTATGTGGCCAATTACCTAGCCTTTTTAAACATTCAATTGCGAAATAAACAATACATTAAAAGGAACAGAATGCGGATGCAGATCACATTTATTTGTACAATATACATAACATATAATAGTACTACAGGGTCCGCATTTTTGCCTATCTGTGTCCGTATCATTTCATGGTAACTTGGTGAAAAGGCTAAGTAGCTAGTTGTTTTGGCGCCGGCTTTATCTCAATATAGAGTACAGATAATGGAGGATAAATCCACAAACCCAGAGGAATTGTTAAGAGGGATAAATATATGTCACTTTTCAAAAAAACACGGAGAGACAACGACATATAAAAAATCGATATCAAACACAAACTGTCAAATAGAACACATTGTCCCATGCATTGTTGGCGAGACACAATGAAACTGGTAAACACTCATGGTCAACATCAGATCATATTTGTCATGGAATAGAACCTCGAAGTACTCTCCGTGCCCAACAAACCTTATAACGTGCAGTGTATTGGTTGGGTAATACATGACTATAATAAATGGCAAGGACCATGTGATACGATGGGTACCGTTTTACTAAAGCACTCACGCATAACTTAAACTTGCGCACGGACTTAAAGCGTAAATAAAATCTAAGACCATTGCAGGTTAAATCCATCAAAACTTTGTTTGTTAAGTACTTAGTTCATATTGTCATCGAACGCTGTCTTCACCTATTGTTATATGAGCCGTTGTTTGTGAATTATTAGGATAAAGAATAAGTGCGTAACTTTGATATTTGCGTTAAGTGCGTTAGTAAAATGGTACCACTACTAGTACCTTTGTTAGAACTAATCCTAGCATGATTTGTTACTTTAAACAGACCTACACACTGTGTTAGCTAAAGCTTATTTGGAAGGATTTGAAAGGTCTTTGCAAGAGAGGTTCTCGATTATGACAGTCAGAGACTCACACAAAGGTTGGCACACCATCCTTGTAGTAAAGTGTGCATAGCCATCTGAAATACATCGCAACATACCTGAGATAAGGGCAACATTGGGCAATACAAACTCCAATGGAAACTCAACGGGAATTGCCTACGTATCTGCATAAGAATATAGACAAGGATCGTAGAGTGTTAAACTGTATAATACAACTAACAATAATTATGACAACTCATTTCACCTGTACTTTTGTAATGTAACACCTTTAATGTTAATAATTACATTTTCTACCTAGTGTTTGCAAATGCATATGTTGTTTTAACTAACCATACACAATTTACTGATCATATATTTATGTCAGTTCTTTATGGTTAAGTCGTAAACCGAAAATATGCAAGAATATTACTGGTTTACAGAGTGTGAAATATGACTCTTTTAACATTGTTTGTTTACGTTGTCGGTCATCGGGCGTTGTTCAGTAAAACCTAGATCCTGGTACCACTTAAATTGAAGCATTCCAAGCGACTGTCCCTTAAATATCTTTATTGCGGCGTGGTTGTTGCAAAATATATTGTTTCTCTTTCCACATGCATCTATTTAAACGAGTTGTATTTCTGGTTATACATACCATGAGCCAAACAAGTAAACGAACGAACGAATGAACGAACGAACGAATGATGGTTACGATGGTGACGATGACTACGTAATTGGTAATTTCTTCCCTGGTATACTCTATTTGGCCCTACTTATTCCACACTGACACTGTCCTCTGTGTTAGTCAGTATTGTTAAACTATTTCAGTTCGATGGTGATATCAAGCTCAAATCAACCAGTAATAAACAGCGGGGGTAATATGTTATGATTTTTATTATACAACTGACAAGTATAACATTTTCCTTGATCATATTTCTCCGTTTTCTCACTCATGTACAGTATTTCAACACACAACGCTTCAACATCAAACTGTAAACTTACAAAAAAGGGAAGACAATTTTATTCAGGAAATAAAATCGTTTGTTAACAATATCGACTACAAATAGACTTTCTCATTCTGTTTAACAAGTGTTCAGTTCAATATTATCATGTGATCTAATAGTGGCCATGTGCATCCTTTCTATATTTAGAGCAAAGTATTCAGAGTTCAAGATACATGTACCTGAAATAACGATGCGATCCCGATCGATACATGAACGGTTATGGTGTCACGATATCAATGCAGCAGTTAATAAAGGTACCGGTACATTCATAACGAGATAATGTGTAGAAAGGAAGACACGTTTTACCGAGGCTTACCCAACCGTAATGGTATTATACTTCAGATTTAATAAACATCTTGATGTCGGTTTATAAAATAGGGTAAATTAATAACTCTTCAGGCGAAATGTTTTATATCCTAGCAGGGTAATTTAGGTTTATTTAAATGTCAAGGTCATCTCTGTACACGACCTTGTGTGTTTGAAGGTCACGACTAGCTTTAAACGTTTAGGTTAAATGCAAGGACGTTCTTGTATACGGTATCATTCACTTTGTGGGCATACACAGACAGGGTTAGGTGTTGTCTCCTTCATTAATACCATTTACAGTATATATGGTGTGTGTTTACAGTATCGTATACACACTATAGCATTTTGACTGAACTGTTACTACCTCGATAAACATGCGGCGTAGCGGAAGCCTAGAATATATAATTAAGATTGTGAATTGTAAATAAAACTCTTATTCTAGACATCTTTTAAACCAGACTTATGCAGACTAACTCGATGTCTTGGTTGACAGTAGTAACATGTACCACACGCAACTGAGGGGGGAATCTCACATGGGCGAAACGGAAGAAAAACAAAAGCGAAACATTAACATGGATATGAAACTTGCATAAATATCTTTGACTCAAAATACGAAGTATGTTTACCTGAGGTGTGTTTCGTGTCTTAACATGTTATAATTCATGAAAGCGATTTGTTCTTTACTTTCATTTGTTTTTAGTTCCTCTTTCCTTGTGTTCAGATCATCTATGGGTTAACGTTAATCTTTGTCCTAAGCATTGAGCATGGATTAGAGCAAATGGGATGAAAGTTGTTGGACTGGGGAATATAATAATGTAACTTACGTAAATAGGTGTTATCAAATCGACATTCAATGAAACTGTGCTAGTGAGACTTTAAGCTTATGGCACCGGCACCAGCTGGTCATTTTGTCAACTAACAGCAGTATACCAACACACATTCACACCTTACCATCCAGTTATATAGTTATTATGAGTCACAAAGTAAATATTAAGAAGTTCACTTAACAAGTAAAACAACTAATCATTCCACAAGAACCGTTCAAACTAATAGAATGACAGTTGTTACGGTTCAGTTAGGATAGTCTAGACTCGTTTGTATCTCTTACAACAAAATCAACAACAAAAACAACAACACCAACAACAAAATCACCATTATAATTTTAACATTTAATTAATGAAGGTTTTACAATAAACCGTTCAGTAACATGTATTTATATTAAATATATTTACACTGTGGCCTTCCATTTACTCACATACACCACGCACATAATCTAGAACCTCTCTCTCATGCATTAACACACATTCTAAAACGGTCCCGTGATTGTCTCCTATACACAAATAAGGAAACTAACTGTGGTTTATTCATTGTTAATATATGACTGCACTACTTTTACCTCACGTAAATATTTTCTTAGGGAAAATACTGTCAGAACCGAAGGTATCCAAATCACTCTATATTTTATAATGAGTTCTATATTTCTTGTTAGACATTGTTGTTTATATTTAAACATGGTTTGAATAAATAGTATAGTCAATGTGAAATAGAAACAAACATAACATGAACACGATCCGATTTTAAAGTGTGAATACGATTAACATCTTTCGGACGTTTCTGTCCGAGAACTGCTACACTTAATTGTTGACGCTGGTTCTGTAGTTTACAATAATAACTTGCAAGACCGAATTATATGAATCGAAAGATTGAGACATTTAAAAGGTGTTTTGTGATGCAAAATACACTAGTAAAAGTTATGCATCGCAAACTGGCCTTTGTAAAAGTGGAATCGAGCGTCATTGAAATATCTGAAAGCGTTCATTGATCTAGACGATGTTGCGCTATTAGTTTTATAAGCGTCTGAAATGAAAGTTTATTGGGATCCCAATGAAACAGTCAACCAAACGACATCCTGTCAACATACGATTTCCAAAAAGACTAGTGCAGCACATTGGAGAGGTACGATCGTGTTTGAATCGAAATAAAACATCTGTACCCGTGTTTTATCGCGGTAATAAAACATCGGTACTCGTTCTGGTTCGTATAATGCTAGCGCACTCGCGATTTAATTCATACGCACCCGAACTCGTACCCATGTTTTATTACCGCGATAAAACTAGGGTACAGATGTTTTTTGTTTTCTTAATTCACCCACATACACACAGCTATATAGTTATTATGAGTCACATTATAACTATTAAAGTTGCCCTTTCGTTACCAATTAATAAATTTCATAAAACAATATTTTAAGGAATTAGCATACATACATTATGATAAATGCTTCTAATGAAGGAATCTGTGCTAGGTTTTGAAGAAAAAACAGCATAACCTTGATTTAACTACTTTCAAATCGTTGGCAAGTACTAAATATCTTTTAAGACTAACTCGTTAAATAATATTTTGAGCCAAAGTCCATCTTAAGGCAGTTCATGAAACAAGTCGGATTTTGAGAAAGGCGTAACTTTTACATGTTACTGTTGAAATTCAACTTTAGTACAATATCCGATTGCGTGACTTACATAAAACGAAGTTAAGATAGTTTAACCTAAGATAGTTTAACCTACAATAGTTTAACCTAGTGATACAACCCATTGGTATTTCATTCAATGTACAAACTATATTGGAGACATCGCATTCCTTCTACCCGATGTAGATTACATCTGTGAAATTCTATCCTCGACGGAGTTACTCTTGTCACAATGGTATTGTATTGCAAGTGTGTGTCATTTCTAAATTACGGTACCTGCATAGAGGTTTTTGTAATCACTGCGTCAACATTGATGTTGTAAACATGTTGTAGCAATTACCTCTGCCTTACTTTGCTTCATCAATTCCTTTGATATTCAAATGTTCTTTTTTCTTCCATATTTATGTTAGTCGCCACAATGACTGTTCGGTGGCTGTGTGTCCGTACATCTGGATTTTCCTGTCCAGACTATAACTCTTGCTTTGAAGAATTACCATAACTTGTCACATATATTCTTCATGTAACATATACAACCTGGCCTTCCACTGATGGTCAGATACAGTTGGGAAAGTTGACCATCAGTTGTAGTAAAGCTGTGGAACACACTGTGTAAACTAAGTAAATCCTGTATAGACTGATGACTATGTTAATACATCGTATTAAATGGGACTGTCAAGGGTCAAGGGATTAACTTAAAACACTCTGGCATGTGGCTCAAACTATAACTATCATGTCAGCGGGCTCGACATGTCGCCTTCATGCATCTCAAACTTTAACACCGTTACCTTGTATTTGCTCACATATGGTATTGGGGAACCCAGTAAATTCCTATTAAGCAAGCTGTGCTATTTCGACGCCCCGGTAATGAAAGATCATAAGTCCTTCTTTAAACTATACCACTTCGATTTGTTATCAGCAATCGGACATTTTACAAGCAGTGAATAATTCAGTGCCCGCAGCGCTTTGATTTTCATATCTCGTTATGTACAACCAGTGTTCAGGGTATTTTAGGGTGCAAGCTTTTTATTACCCCAAACGTTCCTTTATTGCCTTTTTATGCAAACATGGTAAGATTGTTTGACATGAGCAGTGGGTTACAGGTCATGTGTATTTAAACATATTTTTAAAAAAAAGGTCAATGTTCACTAGTAAGGTTGGTGAGAACAAACTTGAACTACATTGAGCTTGCACAGTCCATCACGCGGTCTGATATCCGACTCACACACGATGGATAGTAAATATGTCACGAAGACACGTTTTCAAAAGAAAAAATGTACAACATGAATATCAAAAACAAAATATAACTCCAAGCTAAAATTTGTCTAGCAAGAAAAACTGTGGCACCACCTTTTCTACTTTTGAGTTTAAAAAAAACACATTTAAAATGCGATAACAGAAGGGTACATGTGTTATATATCTTAATTAAGTCGTGTAGTTCAAACAAATAGTACTTTCGAAGCATTTTCAAAAGAAATAGAATACCCAACCCACTTTAGGCGTACAGTACTCACATGTTATTATAAATCATACATTATATTTAAATAAGCCTACTGTCAATAGACGAATACGAACATTAATAAAACCAACATATACATAGTATTAAGACGTATATACTATCGAGTTTAAACTATTGAAAGGAATCGTTTTCTGCATGACAAACATTAATAATAACGATTTACTTTGTTGTAAGGATCTTAAACTCAAGAGTCCAGTTTGAGTCGACATTACGTCAGTTATTGTAGTTTTAAGGACAACTTCGACAAACATGGCCCTTCTTAAGTATCGCCCAAGAGCTGTTAAATTGCCGTCTAACTCAAACCATGTGTCTAATAAACGTGTTACAACTATGACATAAACTGACCCTTGTTTGTAGTATCATGAGCATTGTCAGCTTGTAAATGCGTTTATTTGTTCTGGTTTTATTAGACGGCTTATTTAACATTGTGTGATTGCGTCTCCTCGGTCTTTATCGTAAAATACCACGCCCTATCGTAAAACTTGTTCTAATCTTTAAACCTACAATTAAGGCGCACACTTTAAACTTAGCCCCGGATTACACCTAACGACACAGTGTCATCCTATAAGGGAAGTTTTGGGTAGGAAAGTAACAGTCCATTTGTAACCATTTCAGACAATTTGTCAAGTAAAAAAGATAAATGTATTTGATCTGATGACAGGTTATGGTTATTTACAGCGACAAGGACCAAGGTCAGAGCCGAAGTCAGATTTAAAGTGTGATAACCATCGGTCTTAAACTAGTTCACATAATTTCATTTCCTATAAAAAGTGATTTTTGTGTGTGTTTTTTAGCGATCGACTTTTGTCGGTTCTGCGTGATCATTCGGGTTTTTTCATCCCCGCCACAACGGCCAATGACCTTCGACTTCGAAGGAATTCTATCCCAGATTGTATCCATTACTTCTTTTGTCCTATACTAATTCTTCAGAAAGAGCCAGTATTTCCCTTTTTAATGTTGAGTGCCAAACAAGGGTACCATTTTTATAACGTATTTGGTATGACACGGTCCTTGACTGTGGATTGAACCCGGGACCTCCCGCACTCGAAGCAAGCACTCTACCACTAGGCTAACGAGGAGGCGGTTTGTGTGGTATCAGTTGGGCTTATAATTAAGTGTAGTTATGCATAGTAGCGTTCAAATACACAATGGTGATCTTGAATGAGTTCATATGCTTTTTTCATGTCAATATCGCGCACAATACAGCATCTTTGTTCGAGATGTCAATATCGCGCACAATACAGCATCTTTGGTCGAGATGTCAATATCGCGCACAATACAGCATCTTGGTCGAGATGTCAATATCGTGCAAAATACAGCATCTTTGGTCGAGATGTCAATATCGCGCACAATATAGCATCTTTGGTCGAGATGTCAATATCGTGCAAAATACAGCATCTTTGGTCGAGATGTCAATATCGCGCACAATACAGCATCTTTGTTCGAGATGTCAATCTCGTGCACAATACAGCATCTTTGGTCGAGATGTCAATATCGCGCACAATACAGCATCTTTGGTCGAGATGTCAATATCGCGCACAATACAGCATGTTTGGTCGAGATGTCAATATCGTGCACAATACAGCATCTTTGGTCGAGATGTCAATATCGCGCACAATACAGCATCTTTGGTCGAGATGTCAATATCG
>ENA-OREC01000337-OREC01000337.1-marine-metagenome-genome-assembly--contig:-NODE-337-length-17035-cov-13.659925_pt1 | contig 17035 bp, 12 predicted proteins | sample MGYA00248626_ERZ508543 | MGnify/ENA primary metagenome ERZ508543 (study PRJEB26211, sample SAMN05518279) | marine metagenome | isolation source: Puget Sound, Washington, USA | host: Bankia setacea...
CACCGTTTATGGTCATTTAAATTGTGAAAGAAACTTAGTCTCCAAGAAATTAATCAGTGCAAAGAAGGCAATGTCACAGTTTATGTTAGTATGTAGTTCAGCTTGGGATGCTGTAACATGGAATCCATTGACTGGTAGACTCTCATATTGTTAGTTTGGGAGATAAGTTTATATTTTCCTTTCTTCTGTTTTACAAGGACGTCTTGGAGCCTAGTGTAATATTACAGGCCTTTTTTGACTTAACTAGACAGCTAAATTAATGATTTACTGCAAGCTGATTTAGAAAACACTTGAATACTGAACTTAGAACTGAGTAAAGCAAGTATAGCACAAATACACGCTTATAGTATCATGATCACCGTTGTTTTCTTCTTTACCGCGCCTCTCGAGTCTTTTTTACAGCGTGGCTTTGACTACATCGTTCACTGTTATTTAAATTCACAAACTAAAATTATGTTGACCAAGCGTCGTTTTGAAATAGGGTAACTTTCTGTTTGACCTAGTATTTGTATTCGTCTCTTTGTCGTGATTAAAATATAAAGACTACATCGCCCACTATATTTGTATTCACACACTTTGACTCTGTTTCTAAGCATCCTTTTGAGAATTGGCAAGCCAATTAGTTTCTATTTGACGGATCATCTTGTTTTCGTGTCTTATCTACAAGTAAACCAATTCAATAACAAAGTCACTTTAGTAAAAGTAAAACATCTATATCGTTTTTGGCAGTCAAAGTGCACCACTTTCCTCTTATCTTTACATGCAAAAATACCTGCAGCAAATCTAAAGTGAAGGAATTTAGGCATCTATAAGTTGTCTTTTCGCTACCGTAGAGACACCGCGATGATAATTTCAAGGTATTCTGTTGTTCTAAGTCTATGTATGACATTAGTGATTTGTGCACCTCTAAACCAGGAATCAGATGATGTTAAATCCATTCTAGAGGATATACTGAAACGGTTGGATGAAAAGGAGACACGAATAAGTCAACTGGAGACGATCGTACGTGTACAAGACTCCACGATGCGTGAACAACAAGAACAGATGACGGCGTTGGAAGAAGAGGTGGCGTTACAGAAGGTAATGATACAAGATCTACAGGAGAAAACAGAGATGGAGACTCAGTTCGATTATGAAAAGACTGACCCGGACACCGATGAAAGCAGCAGAATTAAGACGGGTTCGTTTTATCTATTTAAGGACAGTTTCTCTTACTATATTAAGATAGATATGTTAAAATCAGTTGTTCTTTACTCAGTCGGGTGTTCTTCTCATATAGACAAAACTCTTCAAAAGTCCAACATTTCATACTTTCTGGAATGTATTATATAAAACACTCCGTTGTGTTTACACTACAATTAAATCGTCTGATCTCTTTAACAATTTTAGATGATCATACAATCAAAGTGTTATATTTAAAATGTGTTTTATTTCTGCCTACAGAAAACAACATTGCTATAGTTGATGAAATTACGAAAAGAAACCGCATACGACAAGTGGAAAACGAAGCACCAGTAGCCTTTCTTGCCACTTTGTTAGATCACGCCCTAAGTCTCGGTGCCAACCAGAATATCGCGTTTGAAAACGTAATAACCAATGTAGGCGACGCATACAATTCACACGCTGGAGTTTTCATCGCCCCAGTTTCTGGCATCTATGTTTTCTCCACGTCTATCTTGTCTTTTCGAAGCGTCCAAAGTCATTTCGCGATTAAGCTAAACGGCAATGTTGTGACAGCCATGTTTTATAAAGGGGATGATACGGTGACTTATGATACAACGGGTTGTACAGTTACCTTACAGCTGTCTAAAGGTGACGATATTGCTGTGGTCAACCTGGATTCAGACATAGATGTTTATGGCAGTCATTACAGTAGCTTCACTGGCTTCCTGCTACAAGAAATATATGATGATACCGATGTTGTTGGAAAATAATACTAACATGTATATCTTTAGCATGAAATAATAATATAAAAGAACTACACACCTTTTTTCAATAAATTACATAAAATTGAAATTGTGTTTGTCTAACTTTATCTGTTTACATGGTTTCCACGATCAGAAAGTAAAGTATTTAATGTGATATATGTTTGAGCTTATATCACAGACAATCGATTCGTATTTTTTTTACAAGATCTTCACCTGTTACTACTGATAATTGATTAACACAAACAATAACACATACATTATACCTTTAATTTAAACGGTGTTGGTACCAAGCGCCTTCTTCGGGATTATAATAACAGCTACGTTTAGATTGTGGATGTGAAAAAAATAAACACTTTTACATTTTTTTTAAATTACCACATGAATTGTTTATAACAAGAAATCAACACATGTGGTATGCCCAGAAAGGTGGTCACTTTGATATGCCCCAATGTAAGCGTCAACGAACAACGAATTAGTTGTACTCAGTAGAAATATAATGTTTGTTTTTCAGAAGTAAAACTATATACTCGGTAAAACTAGAAACGTCCCTGTTTTATAGCCCGTGAAGCTTTGTCTGTGTAGTTGCTACATGTTCAATGTACATGTATTTTAAACCCTGGCAATATTCAGAATACGATCATGTACAGTTTACCCGATATGCACGTTTTACATATCGACCAGTAACCGGAATACATGACACGCTATACATGTCATCCATACGTTGATTCAGTTTATGTTGTACCATTCATGCGATAGGGGCTATTCAATATGTCACGGCTTTCAGAAAATAAGCCAACTCAGGCAATTGGGATGCTTGCGGGTGGGATGTCCGCCAGGGTAGTCGCAGCTAGAGCCGATCGTTAGATTACGTTGACGCACTTACGTCAACGTCAATTGGCAGCCACAGTCACTGCTAGGCAATACGGTGTCTCAGGGCAGACCATTCGCAACCGGTTGCGTCGTAACGCCCAACCAATCAGGGCATGCCGTACGTACACTGGTCAGATAATGACCTAACGTCACCGTGCTGCCAGTCTGTTATGGGCGCGACGTCATCTGAACTTGAGAAGGGCTGACTGGAACCGAGTTTTGTTCACCGATGAATCTCGGTTATAGTTAGTGATGCTGACGGAAGATTACGGGTATACAGGCGTAAAAATGAAAGATTCACCGATTGTTGCATTGTTGAGAAGAACGGGTTTGGGGAGGGAGCGTAATGGTCTGGGGTGGGATCATGGGAAACCGGAAGACAGATTTGGTTGTTGCACAGGGCAACATTAATGCACAGCGTTATGTTGCAGACGTGATAAATGCACATGCCTTATCATTTATTCATCAGCATGGTCCTGGTGTAACATTGATGCAGGACAATGCCCGCCCTCATGTAGCCAGGGTACCACTCAATTCTTGCAGCAAAACAATGTCAACGTCATACCATGGCCCGCGGTTTCCCATTGAGCACATATGGGATCAGCTGGGCCGCAAAGCACGAGCTAACCATCAGATTGACAATGTTCGCGATCTTACACGGGCGTTACACCATGAATAGAGGAATTTGCCCAACCCACTGGTATTGCGTTACATTACGTCGATGCGGCGTAGGACCATTGCATGCATTCATGCAAATGGTGGCCACATTCGGTACTAACAAAATTTACTGGATGTGCCACATTTCTTATTGAAATTCCATCTCTAAACATTCAATAACACCTTTCGGAGTTTTTGTGATTTTTAATGTTGACCCCTACCTCTCTGGACCGGTTATCTCTAGAAAAGTTAACAAGATTAATTGGTTTTGATATAGAAATTAATGAACTTGTTTTTCCATTTTGATTCATAAAAGTAACCCTTTTAGTTTTCGATAAATCTTTCCTGAAATATGGAGGGACCTTTCTATTTTTGCTGAGTATACATGTATAACTATTAAATAATTTGTCTATTAACTACAGTTAAAACAGACATGATGTACAATTCCATTTTATCTTTGTGCGTGTGCTTATTTGAGTGAGAAACAGAATATTGATGAATATGAATTTTAAAGTATACAGGTTATATTCACAGCATGCTAAATGAGACATTAAATCACTAATTTTATTTGTGGGCTTGTATTTTTTTTTGTATCTGTTGGTTTGAGTCAATTGCCATCACACTAAATCTAATATTGCCAAACAAGCATTTGTTCTTAAAATTAGTAAAACAAGAAATTATAGTATTGGCAAGTTTTTGTTTTATGCCATTGATTGTCTTTCCGTAAAAAATATATTACTTTTTGTCAATTAAATCGCTTTGGTGCAAACTAACGGTGAAGGTCTTTTGAACAGCAGTACGACTTAAATGCAAATAGGAGAACATTTCACGAATAGAAGCGATACAATCTTAATTTCTTAATAGATTCAGCTAATATTTACACATACTATGCTATATGTTAGTGTATTACTACTTGCCCAATTTCAGATGTGTAACTCAAGAAATGAAGTTACTTGATAAAAAAGAAATCTCGTTGGTTTTCTCCCTGTTGACGTCACATTGAAATAAGAACGATTTATGCAAATGAGGTATAATATTGTCAAGTGCTGCAACTGCAGCTCTGTACAAAATGGTCTGATGTGCTCATTGTTGAACTTATCCAAGCTCTTTCTAGGTAAAAAATCGCCATACACTTGTATAACCAAAGCAGACAGATGAACAATAACTCAAAATAGAATCAACAGCAAATCTATTATTTTATTGTAATACATATCACAAAGTTCTGAATTTTAATACATTAAACAGTTCATATCAATTAACAAACATGATTTACACACACAAAATTCATTTACAAACACTGATTTCAAGCCAGACAATAAAGAGAATCGTACAAAACAAAGGTTCTATTGTTAAGTAAAATTGGTGTTTTATGCATTTAAATAAAAACAAAACATAAACTAGTTTTCAATGTGTGTACAAGTTTTGTTTAATTAACAGCTATATGGGTAAAACTTCTCCAAACTAAAAACATTGATTTGCCTAGTGGCACGATTGGATGAAAATTGTCAATTAGCAAAATTGTGTCTCTGTAAACTGAGCTGGATCACTCTTATTAGATAGTCTTACATAACAAACAGCTTGACAAGTGCTAGTTTTGTATTTGATCCATATACCTATGTGATCTATATATATAATAAAAGCCAAATCAATGTATCTGTAATGGTGGTTTTATTGGAATAAATAAATAAAAACTTGTACATTTTGCATTTCAATCTGATGGTGTAACCAGAGTATATTTGACTTTAATCTATACTGTATGGCTATAGGGTATATCTATAGTCTATGTGTACAATTCACTGTCTAGGATAATGTGTATTCAGTAAGCAGTACCTTTAAAGCACCATAACATATAAAAGTACATAAGTCAGCGCAGCTGCTTTGTAAGATGACTTCGGGTTGCCTGGTTTCACTTCTTTTGGTACCTGATAACATTGATTTTGTACAAAACTCTATGTGTTCTAAACATTTATCCATATTGTCAAGCTTTAGGATATCAGTTCTCTCGTGTTCTTCCAAGAAGTCATCCTCGGTACCCAGTCTACTGATAACAATGTTTAATATGTATACATGTTATAAGTAGGCTGGGTACCGAGGATACTAAGGAGTAGGGTACTTAGTAGTAATTACCAACATTTTACAATCAATTCTTTCCCAAGCATCAACATTGAGACAATACCAAAGCTGTATATACTTAGTGGTTATAGTCAAGGTCATCTGAAGGTCAAGGTCCAGGTATCTGCAAATACCTTCCCAATAGTCGCGTATGTGAACATTACCAAATAATATTGATGTATAAAAATGTTCAGTCCAAAAAGATTGTTTAACTGACTTTAGCCTTGAATACCAGGATGGTGGTTACACTAAAGGAATTCTGTTTCAAAATAACATATAACGTATGACAATTATCTAGATCATTTACACAATTCAAGCTTGGGGGTACACTGTGTGACATAGTATCTTACCATTGATTACACTGCAATGTGGTTTGATATTAAGTACAAGAGTCGAACCCCATAATCAAATGCACTACAACCAAGCTTATGTACACAGTCTATATATCATAATACTATCACAGGCAACACAAATGGACAAAAGTTAAAATGAAAGAGTAGAGTACAAAAAAGTAGAGAAATCGTAATATTGCATCTGAGTTTAAAACATAATATAATCAGTAACATACACACCATTACTAGAAGGTAAAACAAAGACCTTGGCTGCTTTCATTATAACTATTTTGCCGAACTGTAATACAGGTATATGATTTACTTTATGTGTGCCTTCCTTGTCAAATTCGCTATTAAAACTAGCCCTTTTAACGCCTTTGTTTGGACGGTCAGTATGGGTGGTGATAATATCAGCTATAGAGGTTTCTGTAAGTGTCTATACATCCAGCTACACATTGATTTCACACACTTCTGTCCAAACTTATCTAATCACATTCTCTGAGTGTATTTATAAAAAAATGTTTATCATCAATTACTGTTTAAAAGTGTTTGTTTTATAAATGTTTAAATTTTAACACTGCCCTCCCCCACACACAGTCGTTCTCTGGAATGGTTTGTGGATCCTCAAACATCATCAACTATTATCATAAATTCTGCAATCTGTAAGACGGCAACTAAGTATGATTTACTGGTGTGAACCTTGTTGTTGAATGAAACACCTCACGATCAGCTAAGTTCATAGTATGTACAAGACTTTGGGTCATAGTAGCACTGTATTTGAGAGTCATATAACAGATCTAGTTCCTCTTCATCATCTGTCGTCTTGGGAGAATCTGTGCCTACAAGAACAAGACAATCAGTAAAACTAACAATAAGCAGCAGTTTAACTTCATTTTCCAATTCAAACCAACTTCAAAAGACTAAAATAACAAAACGAACAAACAGTGCTTGACACCTGTAAATGAAGAATGAGATCTAAAGAGAGATTGAGAAAAAATGACAGAACAGAAGAAGCAAGAATAAATGAGAGAAAGAGATCTAAAGAGAGATGAAGAAAAAAGGAAATGACAGAACAGAAGAAGCAAGAATAACATCAATAAAGGCGTTAAATGAGAGAAAGAGATAGAGAGCACAAGATAGAAACCTTGGTGGGTTAGTAAAAGCAAAGAGAGATAATGGGTAGTGGATGAGAGAGAGTGAATTCTCAACAGGGAGAGGACATAACAGTATGTGCATTTGAGAAAAAAAGAGGTAAACAGAAAGGCAAACTAGTAGAGACAAGATAGGTAGAAATGGACCAACATTCACAAATGCGCATTCAAGAGGTGAAGTGAGTAAAAGAAAAACTAGGTTGTAACAAATATTAATGTAAACTAGATATGAGAGGCCTATAGACAGTGATGAAACCCTAACTAACCTGTATATTGTTTACGTGGAGATATATTGCTGAAGGTTGACACGTCATCTAGAGAGTTTGAAGCAGGTGCTCCTCTCATTGGTACTGGTGGACTGCACACACCACTAATACTGGACTCTCTATAATCAAATACACTTATATATAGTTCAATAATTAGGCCACATATATCCCAATATTCTACTCTTATAGGGTTAAATGTCCTGTAATACTGTTTGTATCTGATAACAAATTACATTCCACAATGCCATGCACAACAAACAATCAGTCAATATACTTCTATCACATTGTTATCCCTTGGAAAAGTATTAAATTCTCAACATAGTTTTAGTTGAACATTAAAGTAATGCTTTACCTATAGGTACAGTACAACTCGATAGATTTTGACATTACATGCAACCTATACAACCTGAAATCTGACTTCACCTACTTTTGTGACAAAATTATAGTTTAGAACAAAAAAATGTTGGTTACAGTAAAGCACTAGTCTCAGACATAGAGTTCCATTGTGATGTTGTTTTAATCATTTGTTTAGTTGAAGGAACTTGCTTATCTTATATTATCTTCTTTTAAAACGCAGTCACCCTTCTAGTTTACAAGACTGCTTGCCAAATTATTTTCAAAAGATTTTTTAGAAGAAAGACCTCAACAACAAAATGGACTGTGTAAGTAGATATAATGGTTGTACTACATGTATATAGGCTGAACCTATTTACCTAGATGGGTAAGTATCTGTACTGTCCCTCATTAACAAATCCAACTGGAAGTTCTGTCGTCCTACTGGAGGCTGTACAGATAAAGAACACATTTTCTATCACCATGACAACACAATATATCATAATGTTAATTTTCCAGGTATGGACTAAGTATTTATCAACATTCTTAGCAGATTAGCATCGTATTTGCATGAATACACAATTAAAAAATGATTTAGGCAATTTGAATTGGAAGAACAAGTACTGATACGCATACAAAAAAACTTTACGTAAACAAAATGGTTGTGTATGGGTACCACATTTTCTGAATAGGGCGACAAGTTTGTAACTGTCACTAAATCGCCAAGCCACTAACATATACATTCACTGTTTACATAATAGTATTTAACAAGCATCTTGCCGTATCCTTTGATATTGTAAATAAAATTGTAAATAGTTCATTTAAAGAGCCAAGAAAACAACAGAGCATTCGGATAGTTGTGTAAACAATACAAAATAACTGCAGAATGGACAGAGATGTTTCCATGGCTGACTATATACACAATCAAAGACTAAACTTACAGGTTTCCATGTACTGTAGCTTGTATCATCATCACTGATAAATGTAGGGGAATCTCTGCTTGCACCAACAGCATGAATTCCTATCTGAGCATTGGCCCCTATTTTTGATCCTAGTGGGGCCACTGTGTCATTTTGCTCAGATTTAAATGGACTAGTATTGGTTGGATGGACCTGATGTATTGCATTGGGATGTTGATCAACAGGACCCTCTGTGCTGGGAGACATGCAGTTTTCAGGCTCAAACTCAGCACTTCTGGTACCCTGTATTGCAGCAAGCATTTCAGCCTCCTGGGAGGAAGTCAAGTCTTCTGCATAGGCATACTTGGAAAAATCATATGCTTTCTGTAAAATAAAAAACAGCGGATTGATGTCTATCTACTTGTAAAAGTGTCCAAAAATCAAATTTAAAAAGGAGTATACATTCTTTGGGTGACAATCAATAAATTAAAACAAAGTTTCCAATGTTAACATCTACTAGCTCTTATTGGATAATACATGTAGGTAAAATATGAAGTATTTTGCATGAATTGACCTACTTTGAATTTTCCATCAGTCTATTCTGATACGAAATATTTAGTTTATACTAATTTATTTTAGTTCGATTGTGAAACAAGCACTTTCTGCTTATGTAAATCACGCTCCAAACTGTTCCTGGAACCAACCAGTACTAAGCAATGAAGGTAAAGGAAACAATGGGAGCCTTTGATAGGGCTCGAACTCACGACTGACAAGCATCCACCGATAACCAGTCAGACGAATACTAAATATTAAAGGCTGATTATGAATGTTTGTCGACTGCCACACTGACTAACACTGTTACAGATATAATACTTACATGTTCATGGGTAGAATGAGAAAACCTTGCATCAGATAGGGGAATCTCTTTCAGTTTGTGTTTACTCATTCTGGACACAAAGCTCCTGTCAGTTACACCTCTAGCCACTGTAGGACTTCCAGCAGTAACAGGAGCAAGTTGGTCTAAATCTTCCAATTCACCATTTAAATCCAGCAACTTAGGAATTGTCACACCATTAACAGCCCTAGATTCCTCACTCCCCACATTGTTTCTATCAGCAGTATTCACACTAAATGCTGGATTGGAAGATTTCGAGGTCGAGAGGGACCCCATAGTTCGTGTATGTGAACGACTAGCACTTGATTTAAAAACATTACTAGATCTCGAACCACTGTTAGGCCTACTTCCTGAATTAGGCCTTGTACCACTGTTGGGCCTATTTCCTGAGTTAGGCCGAGTTCCACTATTAGGCCTACTACCACTATTTGGCCTAGACCCTTGCCTGTTCAAACCTCCCCGCAGATCATCATCATCACTGTCACACGAAAGATCTGCTATAAAATCTTCCTCGGGTCTGGGGCCACGAGATTTGGAGGATTCCTTCTGTTTTGATCTAGATGACTTTGCATGTCTGTCATTTGACTAAAAAGGAAACAATAGAGAACTTTTGATATAAGCTAGTGAGAAGAGATTTGCGGCCAAGTAAAGTTTCCAATATTTTTAAAAACAGACTCTACAGCAAATACCAATGAATAAACATGGTATGTTTTCCTAAAGCACTCGCACAAAATAGGATGGTTTCACAATAATGTTAAATCTTTTAAAATAACTCTCAAGTAGCTGATTGTGTCAAAAAAGTCAACACTGCATTCAACACATGAAAAACAAAGTGTCTAAAAAATGTAGTTTTATTGTATATGATAAGAGGGATTTAAGAAAAGTTTCAATTCGTTTTATTTGTGAGCAAGTCTTAGTTGTGTGTAAGGGCTTTAGTACACCAGAACCCAGATTCTTATGTTGCATCTGTTCTGTTCTTGAGAAGGGGAGAAGGACCTCTATAACAAGACATTCCTACAAAGTACATACCTGGATACCATTTAATTCAAAGATCATTATTTAGGAATGTCAGGACTATCTCATAGATTATGGAGATGTAAACTTGTAACGTAAATCTTGATTCAATGACGTAGGAAGCAAAATTGCAAACGTAACAAAACTGATTGATAAATATCAAACCTTTGCCACAATGACATTCATGAGTGTACAGACAATGTAACAGAATGCTATCAATCATTAGAGACAGGGGACATAACTCTAACCTTGGGTATGAAGTCATTGTCAAAGAGTTGTTGAGAGGGTGAGGAATTTTTCTGTCTAGGTGCAGGTTTAGGCTGAGAGACAAACAGGAACATGTCATCTTGTATATTCCTGAAACATAAACAAAGTTACACAGTTTAAACATTTTCTATCGTGACATAACATTACATAAACCATATTCATTAATTAATGGAGAACAGGTCAAATCATTGAACTGCAGGTCAGTTATGTTTGCACACAGAAATATAGCTTGTAATATATAATTCTAACTGGATGATGTTGCAGGTCAGTTATGTTTGCACACAGAAATATAGCTTGTAATATATCATTCTAACTTGATGATGTATCTCAAAAATCAGCTTATGTCTAATATTCTTTCAGTAGAGAATCGTAGCTTTTCGTACACATAAATGATATTCTATTTATAGTTGAGAGACCATTGTGCATTGGTATGACTGACTCTTAATTTAGTATACACATTTGAGCATCAATGATAAAGTATTAAAGATATCTTCAACAAGCATCCATTTTTAGGTACCTGTCATACGAGGAATTTCTCATGTCGTCCTCCTTCTCACTCTCTGATGATTCGTCCGAACCCTCCTCGTCCTTCATGTAGTTTTTGAGAGCACCAATCACATCTGACACAGATTCATCTCCATCTACAAAACCGGTCTGATAGTTGGATGGATGGTACTCTGAAATAATCAAACGGGTCAATCGATGGCATTTTAGTAAGTTCAAGTTTTAAGACCACCAGCCCATATATACGTAATCCTAGCATACAAGACATTCTACATAGCACAATATTCACAAGTAACTATACATAAAACACTTACAGCAAGGTATTGAACAATGAGACATTAGTTATGTATCAATATACCAAGTCTCACATACACCTTCATCTACTCATTAATTTGTAAACAATACTGCAGACGTTCGAAAAAATGTTTCAAATAATGTGTATAAATAAGTATGATGTTAGTATAGTATATGTTAGAGTTTAGGAAATAAGCTTCTCTAGCCACAAGATCCTAAGTCAAGTACCTTTTCTAGAGTTCTTATTAAAGCGACCTTCAAGAGTGGGTCGTCTAACATGTTCAGCAGATCTTTGTCGTGGGACTGAATCAGTACTACTCCCACTTGTGTTTAAATCACCATCTGATACAATCCTCATTTGACGGACCTCGTTATATGGACTGTTCTGATTGGACGAAACAGACGAAGCACTGTTCCCTACTACATCATCTGAAATATATAAATATCAGACACATTAAAAAAAATATACATTTAAATTTAGTACGATGGATTGATTTCAAAAAAACAAATTTACCCTAAAACGAAGGAGGGATATCAAAAACAGCTCTTCATCAAGTAGCTCTGACAGGAAAAATAAAAAAGCAAAACAAGAAAAAAAGTGGCCATTATTCAGATAAACTTGTACATGATTGATTAAAGTTTTAATGATAAAATGTTCTTAAAATGTAAATGGGTTCAGGGCTTGATAAATTCCCTTTTTAATTTTCTTCAAACCAGAATTGAATTTAAAAGTTGAAATACGTGTTTAGAGTATATTTAGTAAAATTCCAGCTCTTCTATCAACTGAGTCTTTTTCTATTTCTCACCTTTTTGAGAGTTGCCAGTAGAGTTTCTTTCCCTTCCTGAACTGCCGTTTCTGTACCTGGCAGGTGGACGTCGAAGTCTGTCATGTGACGGTTCTTGTGGGGGGTGTGGCTGTACTCTGGGAACCTCAATACTAAATACCTCTGCAAATAGTTCAACATCCAACAGTTCAATATTAAATACCTCTGCAAATTGTTCAACATCCAACAGTTCAATATTAAATACCTCTGCAAATAGTTCAACATCCAACAGTTCAATATTTAATACCTCTGCAAATAGTTCAACATCCAACAGTTCAATATTAAATACCTCTGCAAACAGTCTGATATCCTACAGTTCAATATTAAATACCTTTGAAAATAGTTCAATATCCAACAGTTCAATACTAAATACCTTTGGAAATAGTTCAATATCCAACAATTCAATATCCAACAATTCAATACTAAATACCTCTGAAAATAGTTCAATATCCTACAGTTCAATACTAAATACCTTTGGAAATAGTTCAATATCCAACAGTTCAATAATAAATACCTCTGAAAATAGTTCAATATCCTACAGTTCAATATTAAATACCTTTGGAAATAGTTCAATATCCAACAGTTCATACAAAGCTTCAGTCCAGATTTACAATAACTTAACATGCTTAATTGGTTGTTGTTGTTCCATAACACATCGTTTATTCATCCTGCTTATCATTTATTTTAAACAGTAAACTTAACTATGTTTATTTCTCCTACAAATGATTTAGACAAAACAGATACATTGTATTTGCCAAATCGGTTGTTACAAAAGCTCTTAGTGAACTTGTTATGGTTTGTTTGTTCAAGTACTAAGGATATGTTTTCTTTGCCTTTGGTTTTCAATCCAATAGCTTTAATGTTCATCATCTACAATTGGTTTTGTACGTAGTAACTGTGTAGCATTATTAGTATAGTAAACAATGTAAAAGAATCATGAAGTTGAAGATAGGCACACAAAGTCATCACAACTCACTAGAAGCACATTCTTTCTCTATCACAAAAGGGTCAGAACACTGTCGTTGGTGACCTTTACGGACGGTTGCAGGTTTTTCTGGAGGATTTGGTATAAGTTGGGGACCATCTTTCTTGCCTGAGCCCGTACTGTCTGGAATGGATCTGAATCCGTCATTGTTTGATTGCCCTACGCCTGGACCTCGCGCCCCACCCCCAGGGTCACGACCTGTGTATATACTGTCTCTGTTTACAGCAGTCTCCTGATGGGCTGAACTACTTACGCCATCTAAAACAAAACAATGGCATCAAAACTGTGCAATATTTTTCTCTTTTTTACTAAACTTGTTAGTTTCGAATATTTACAAGTTACCTTTCTTACTTACTCATATCAATTTAATTATCTCATTATGTCCACACTGTAATGTATTGTAAAACACACAGTGACAAAAGGTCATAACTCACTCCATAGCCACATAACTCACTCCATAGCCATATGTCTGAATTATATGAACTACATGATAGTAAAAATGACAAAATAAAACAAATTGGTGCCTTGAAAACATCAATAGTTGATCGAGTTTGAAGGAAGGTAAAAGGAATCCATGAGAGATTGAAGACAGTGGCTACATGCCTTAATATAATTGACAAATCGTTTTGAAAGTAAATTACATGAAGGCTGATTTAATATGCATCTACTCCCAAAACATCACAAAATAACTTCATAAATATTTGTTATATGGATTAGTTTTCAAAATACTGAAATTATAAGTAAAGTGTTTTGATTTGTATGCTCCAAAAAGCTTACCTTCAGCCCTGGAGTTACTTCTTATACTTCTATTAGTGAGATTACCACTGCCCTGAAGATAAAATGAGAGTTTCAGAAATGAGTACATGCATCTCACTTTGTTATAGTTCTCCAGCAATTGGAATACACAACGAAAACTACACTATGCAAAACAACACTACAGTGGAACCAAAAGAAATGAGACAATCAATTGTATAACCAAGACAAGAGAATATTATGTTTTCGATGCATGGCTTTCAATTTTTGCTCATATAAAAGTGTTTGACATTAATTGGTGGAGGTAGATAGAAGGAATAAAAAAAAAAGATTAACATCATGACCAAAACTAAAAGAAAACTGCAAGAGACAACCAGGCATAAACATTACAAAGACTTTCAATATTAAATCTGATCTAAAAATAAATCAATACACTAAATAAATGAACTTTATGATCCCCTTTTCATTACTTTTATTGGAAAGACACACAATTACTTGCTCTTGACAATCAAAGCATTATAATTACCTCCCTTGAAGATTTCTTTCCAGCGCTTTGTGAGTTTCTAATAGGTACCTTTGAACCAAATGCTATGTGGTAGGTATCTGTTGTTCCATTTGTAGACTTTCTATTTACACTGGAGTTTAAATCTACAATATAAAATGGGGTTTATTATGTTTTCTATGTAGCAGATGAATTCAAAGAAGGATCTCAAACTGTTTTACCACCATCTTCATAGAACTACTTTCACTTTGTCTAAATATCATAACCACCAATGAGAGATACTGGTACATGAAAGTCTGCATTTGATAAGTCTTTGCATTTATTTTTAACAGTTAGAAGATTATAGGTATCTGCATTTTTAAGTTGGTATTTAGTTAAAGAATCTCCTATTTACCCAGATCGAGATTGCTTGTAACAGAGCCTCGTACGTCTGTTCCAGATCTAAGCCTCTCTGCATGTCGTATCTTATCCATGGTCAATAACTGAAATAAACAAGAAAGTGAACAAATATATGTTATACTAGCTTATAAAGATTTGTTCAAAACATATTTTAGATATTTCTGCCTTTTACCTGTTTAACACTCTTTGATCTGAACCACATCGTGCTAAAGTGAATGTAATGCATGACAATGTATGGTTTGAACAGTATTTGTGTAACATTGAACTTGTGTTCCTGGTGAAACCTTTAGACTTCATGCATGTAAATCTCATAAAAAAATCATGCATATGTCACAAATAGTACATTCAAATTTGTTTTCATGTTCTGTCCTTATTCAACATGTTCTCCAAGAATATGTGGCAAGCTTGAATAAAATATTACAAAGAATTAAGAGTTAAAACAAGAAGACAACAAGCTGGTTTATATGAAACTTGGTTGAAATCATTTGTGAAAGATGGACAGTTGACATTCTTGTATAAAGCACTGAACAAAAGCTGCATACCTGCGTCATATGAGCCACTTCTACAGCAAACTGACAAGGCTTTGGAATGCTCTCTAACTCCCCACTGTTGCTGGCCATACATCCATACACATCTATAATACACTATAACAGTTGAGACAAGCTTATTTTATCAACCATTGTTATCATATGGTATCTATTTATAATATTACATATATACCACTGTTTTCAGTACTGTGAATAAATTCTATAATTTTATATATACAACTGTTTTCAGTACTGTGAATAAATTCTATAAAATTATATATACAACTGTTTTCAGTACTGTGAATAAATTCTAATAGATGAAGTAAGTACATCAACACTTTTGTCAATCTCTTCTACATTATTACAGAATGAAAATGTAATACCTTATTATGCAAAAAAAGAAAATTGTAATTCACCTTCTACAAATTCAACTGCGCATCTGCTGTGTATGAACACAAGTGTTTGGCAATATGTGTTTGTTTAAGTCAAATTTAACTTTGAATATACTGGGTAATTTTAATTAGAATAAAATCCTTACTTAAGCTTTGATTGTAATAAAATACATATGTTATACATTCTTATTCAGATTCTTTTTATACAAGTTGTCAACCCAAACTCTAAAACAAAGACAAATCATACTGCTCCTATTACCATCATCTCCAACTGTATCTGGTGGTTGATTCTTCATAGTGAAGATCTTTCGTACACGACAGTTAGCAGAGATAGAGACACTGTCCAACATTTTGTAAGTCTCTCCACGCCATGTATCATTCACCAACGACACAAGATCAACAACAAGGTTCAACCACTGGAAACAAACAAGAACAATCTTTTATAAAACACCAAGGCACGAATATTATCATAACCTCTCTTTGTCCTGCTTATCATGGGTTTGGTATTACAGACTACAGGTAAGGCCTTCAAAAGTTCTAAATTTTGATTGTTAGATTTTGAATTTAGATGACACACTTATAGCAGAACAAATATTGGTGTATATATTACATAATAACATTACAATCACATTTCTAAAAACTGAAAAGAGAGTTTATGCTTTGTTTAAAGAAACAAACGTTTGACATGTTAACCTTTAATACAAAATAAACTATACAAGACACTCTCATAAATCTTCATTCTTCAGAAATCTAAATGAATATCAACAATTGGAACATCTCAACATCACAAAGCTTCACAAATCCAGCATGGTTTTAGAATTCTGGCATACTATTTATAATTCACGCATATCTTCTCAGAAAGGACAAAAAATAAACAGTCTTCTATGACAATCTTCTGACCCTTCTATAATTTATATTAAAAGGAATGTGGGTGCTAAAGAGGCTAGCAAAGGGATGAAACCACTTAGCCAACACATGTTTAAATGTCTTGCTAAACTTATGACACAGATAATACCAATTCAGGTATGACTATAATGTGTCTCTATCATTCAATAAGGATATGACTTTAATGTGTCTCTATCATTCAATAAGGATATGACTATAATGTGTCTCTATCATTCAATAAGGATA
>ENA-OREC01000338-OREC01000338.1-marine-metagenome-genome-assembly--contig:-NODE-338-length-17024-cov-12.539269_pt1 | contig 17024 bp, 6 predicted proteins | sample MGYA00248626_ERZ508543 | MGnify/ENA primary metagenome ERZ508543 (study PRJEB26211, sample SAMN05518279) | marine metagenome | isolation source: Puget Sound, Washington, USA | host: Bankia setacea...
GATATTATAAATTTAACAATGTCATAACGATAAATAGAATGTATGATACAAACCTGTAGTATTTCAAGCAGTATCATTGTGCAACGAATCATACCAACACGTCATGTTGTATGGTTAGTGTTATAGGAGTGTTACGCCTCAGTATATTTTGTCGTCTGTTCTATGTGTGCTATTATCCAGCAGACAATGCCATTTACTTGTTTAACATAGTTATGCAATGTCACTATCAGACATAGACAAAGTATTCATGAATTAACCTATTAGTTTGCTTTGAATTCGACTGACAATAATGTATTTTAGGTCCATTACTTCCTTCTCATTGTTAAGTTTGATTTATTGTTACAAGGAATACACATCGAACCTTCTGTTGTATAAGGTATCACCGAGTCTGCTACAGAACTCGGACTGCGGTTGCATTATCAACTTAGCACCATTGAACTCATTTTCTCCAGTTTTCATAAATCAAGAAGCCCAGCTACGACGTCTTTGTGTCGGAAGCTAACCTTGTTTAATCAGAGAAGCAGATACGTAGATGGCAAATAATGACGTGGCTGACGATTTCCTGGAAATATGTAATCCGCCTTATTAACGTTATAGCTACTTATTGAGGCAACATCATATTATTCGGAAGCAATGTCGTATATATGATACCAACGATATGCTGGATGACGTGGTAATGTAGCACATTGCCATTTTGAAGTGTCTTCCTAATGATATATTCGATAAATGAAGGTTGCAAGTATAATAGAGTGTAGCTCATTTGCAAAATGTCATGTTCTCAAAAGTTTAAGACTCCACTTTACTTATTTAGAATTTGTTTTGCAGCTTTTAACATTCCGAAGAATTGTTTTGTTGTTGTTAAAATTCTGAATAATTGTTCACGGTTCAGCCAATTTGTGTCCGAGTGTCACCAAAGAGTCGTCTGAAAGTATTTGGGAGGGTCATGTAGTCAGGGAGCGCATACCTGTTTTGAGGAAACACAAATCGAAGGAAACTGACATTGAGTACTCATCTAACTAGTCCACTTATGGTTCTGATATACGTCAGACACCATACCTGTAGAAAGAGTTGTATCGGATGACAATTTTTCCCATCAGCAACGTTTGCTTAAGAAGTCATGAAATAAGATATATTAACTGATTTCGCTGGGTGCCACACATCATATTTCACAACTTCCGCGTGTGATGTAAGATAGAAAAGGCGTATTAAAACACCAGTGGTCATTGTTTTATTAGCAAACACAGTTACATGCGAGTACTTATAAAATGTTATAAAGAAACACTATATTCCATAGGCAAGTCTAAATATATATCGACCTATTCGGTCATTTGTATGACATCAAGTTATGCAGTTTTAGTGACATAACCCAATAAAGGCATGCACTGTTTTGTTTTTTTACACTGGTTTTACATCATCATCAAGTAGCCATGAGGTATTATATGACTATTGTAGATATCCCGATTCACTCTAGGTACTTACGTTGTGATGTAAAACGTTTATTATCAGAAAACATTGTTTACACTCTTGATAGTAGTCATCTTACAATGGATATCAAACGCACATTCAAACACATGCCAGTTTTCAGTAAATGTAAGTTTTCAGTTGCATGAAGTCCTATGATATGTTAAGCAATGTGTATGTTGTGATGTCAACGTTAACTTCGCAGGCAACATTTAAATGTTTAATACTGTTATTTCCCTTACAGTGGATATTTTTATTAGAACAACGTACGTGTAATACAGTTTGATACTCGAACGTTTGGTGAATGCGTTCATATTTCCATAATGGCCGTTTTTGTCTTATAGTTGATGACTGGAATATTGTCTTGATGAATAGGGATATGTAAGTGATGACTATTTTAGTTTTAACAATTCAAGTTGACCTCTCTGACTTAAGTTGTTGTACCAATAGTTTACAGCTGAATCGTATACATTGGAAGCCGTAAATTGAAGGGCCTCACTTGTTGGCTGTGGAAAATGGTCAATGGTAACACTTTCACGTCTCTTTTGTACGATAAATGGCCATGAATGACGCTTGTTAACAAAGGGGGGGGGGGGGTATTAGTGGTAAGAAAAGTACAGCTATTTGACATCCCTGTGCATGGGATAACAGGTTACCACGGGGAATGAATTCAACCCTCCAGCGCTGCTTTGAGAATTCTATAGCAGTTTTTATCGTAGAAAACGTGTAGTCTGTCGAATCTGAAAATGTATACGGATTTTTAGCTCATCATTTTCTTGTGATTCAGTATAATACAAGCATATGCAAAACATGAATTGTATCAAACGTCGCATGTGTATTTGTTGCGATCGTGTAATAGTGTATAAAAATCGTGCATTGTAACTTTTGGCAAACTAACTTGTCATACCTTTTTTATACTCAACTCGTACCTAGGATCTGTATAAAACATTTATCTTACAGCAACATTTCTTCTCGATATATATGTCTTTTGTTTATGACATGTACAAGATGTGTGAACAATTCCCCAGTGGTCTCGAAGCGTTGGAGTGGATAAGTAATCGGATTTGTTCACTCTTCACCGCACGACGTAAGACAGCATTCATCATCTTATATTATAGGTTTCCTCTAAGACATCATTTATAGGTTTTCATTTCTATAATAAGAACGAAGCATGTTATTGTAAGTGTAGCCACGGAATATGAGGAACATGCGAAAAACGCCAAGAGGAGAATGTTCCCATACCTTACACAGGTTCTTCCCAGGCTCCTGTACTAGTAAAGCACTATTACTAGTTTGTCATATACGAGTATCAATCCTGTGTCTACCTTTTTATGTTGTCGAACACAAGCTCAAGGACATAGACATTCGTTGCAACGATGTTATAAAATCTTGTTTTCTCTACTAAGTTCCTATTGTCTGTCATACACGATGCCATTGGCAAAGTCTGTCACACATATACACCACTTGCTTAACTAGACATCGCAAACAACGCAAAGAACAGTAAGCGTTTCCTTGTCAAGATGAAGCTAACAAAACCTTTAAACAAATACAGTAAATGCGCATTAAGTTATCATAGAAGTAACCTGATATCCACAAATATCGTCAATTGTCATATAGTATCTTTACCGGCAAACCTACGCATCGACGTATCGTTTCTCCTGATAGTTTACTAGAATTATGTTCAATTATCAATATGAATGTTAATATTTTCAACATAAAGTGAGGAGTTTTATCCAAACAATATAAGTAATCTAGCTTAGCCGAATTGAAGATTGATTTAGGAATCATTTGTATCTTTTACACAGTCAGCACTCCTTGAGAACTCATGCTGTCTGATGCACCGAGTTCCTGTCATTTGTATTCAACCTAACACGCAACAACATGTCGGCTAAATGTGTTAACTTCAAATATATAATTTAAAGGGCAATAGACGAGTGTCTTATCAGTTTATATCTCCATGTCTATGTTGCAGATGTGATGTCCGTGCTTTGTGTGATAATTTTCTTATAGGAGAAACATCTAGGGAATATTGACATTGAAGGTCAACGTGTCACTGAAACGAAGACTTCCGGTGACACATTACAAGTAGACGTGGACATTTATATGACATTGATATTTAGCGTTTCCTATATTCATTTCCTTAACTAAGTATATTGCAAAAATATTTGACAACATGATATTTAGTGAACATGGACTCTCATGTTTTGTTATTTGACTTTAAATTCGTGACTTGAGTATATAGACTCGCTGTTGTCGTCTGCTAGAAAAGGTTAACATTATATTACGCTCCGTTCCAGGCCTTCATATGAATGAAACACACTTCCATCAGACGTTGATATATTGGGAAATAAAAAACATCCATTGTTTCTAAACATTCGACCAACCGGGGATAATTTGAACAATGGTGTATGTTCTTTTGTGTTTCATATCTGTTTCATAAAGCCTTTGAGGTCAGTTTTGAGCAGGTAACTTTCGGAAACTAATTCGGCAACATCGGTCAATTGAGATCGTGAAGAATGTTTTCATTTCAAAGAACATGCAAGTGTTCAATCATGGTCACATAGGGTTAAGCTCAGGCTTTGTAACTCTTTTTCTTTTTTGGTTTTCTAGAAATGCATTTATTTTTCGTGGAACATGTTAAGTTTTATGAAAAGGTTCAGCAAAAGATGATTAATAGGTTTGTAACTTATTCAGACTGGAACTAGTACTGTTTCCATGATACCCGAACTCGTGCAGGGAGTGATATCAACCATTAAGTCAATACCAAAATGCGACACAAATAATGTCGTATGTGGTAGCAATTCTTACTATGAAACCCCAAAGCAACATATTGCAGTAGGATAAAGCATTAAATGTGTTGGCGTAGAACTCGTTCAACAAAACAAAACGGCGACGCAGTAAATCTATACTAGGACATCATTGCATGCTAGGACTATTACGTGTTGCTATAGAACCCGGATGACGATGACATAAATAGGTCAGTCAGTGGATGCTTACGTTTGACAGCGTCTGTGTATGGCAGGTCTTCACGCATGACACAAACATGGACCATTATGTTGCTATCTAATGTACTTGTATGGTACGGCCTGTCAACTATAATGTGTATACTGTGGTGTTGCGTAACACAAAATCGTGACCTTGGATAGCAAAAGATGAGAGCACGCAATCGAGTAACGTATACCTACTTATCCATGTCATTTTATTAAAATCAAAACAGCAGAATCATTGTTGTCTGATACGCAACTATAATTGCAGGACATTTGACTCCTGCTTTTACAAAGCTGGGTCTGGATACTCTGTAGAAAGGGTTCACATAATGCTCGATAATCCTATTTTTGTTCGATATAGAGAAAATAACAGTATTCAATATAAAACTATTTCATATACGAAACCAAGAAGTAGGTCAATTTACCCATGTCACGGTATGTCCTAAGCCACACGAGGAGATAATATGAGGCTTAGGTTAAACTGTTTCATATAAAACCCATTAGATATATCAGTGTATTTGTTATGATAGTGTATCCAATGAGCCATGGATAAAACAATATATTTGTATACAAAGTTTAAATAATATTCGTAGTTAGAGGTTAGAGGCCATGATTACAGGTCTTCAGGATATACAATAAGGGGGGGGGCATCTGATATGGCGAACATCTAGGTTATACTCTAACAATTGTTTAAAGTTAATTAACCAATGGGTATAGAGGGTCAGTCTTCATGGCACGCCCTCTTATACACTTTTTATAGATTCCGTCTTCATAAATATGCCTAATGAGTGTATGTCCTCTGATTAGCTTAGACGGCTACAAACGTCATATTTGTTGTTTAAACTGTTAAACAAATATTAGCCGGGCAAGTTCACAGTTTACACTTAAAAGGCAACTATCAATTAACCAAAGCAAGGTAACATACAGAGTACAATGTCGATAGTGTAATCAAATCAAGGCAATAGCGTATAGATAGACGATTCGTTAAACTAGTCAATGTCCTTGCGGTAAAATGTTCGATGGAAACAACACGTAAACAACAATTTAGTTTGTAATATGTTTTGTCATTTTGTCCTTCCTAAACTTGAAAACACATCAATTCTCTTTAAACGTTATGACACATTCAGACAATATTCTTCCTGAAAAAGAGATAAAAATAAAGATTTTGAATCGTAAATTACGATACCGAAAAGCAAAACTGACGCGGGCAACTTCAATTTTAGCAGAAATGAGTAATTAACCATAGAACAGCAAAACATATTACTGTAATTATTGTAATCAATCAAAATTTGAAAAATGCTCTTGTTCTATTTTGGCATTTCCTGTTTATTTCTATGTCAGCATTGTGTTATACGATTGATAAAGGTTTTCAAGTGTGGCAATATGTATCCGGAGAAAAACACTTACAATACTGACAACATTGGGGATTGGTTTGGAATACATACTTCGTTCTTTAACTTATCACCAACATTTGAAGAATTCTCAGGTTTTCTATGTATGCCCTGTTTCTTTCTCGGCCTTGAGTTCTATATTTGACAAAGGTCTTCAGAGGTGACAGTGTGTATCCGGAAAAAGAACCGTTACACTATTTACTACAGAGGGAATGTGTGTGGATTTCATACTTTGTTCTGAAACTGACCACAAACAATTGAAAAACTCTAAAGTCTCATAGGCAGTTCCTGTTTCTTGAGTTATACATTTGACAAAAGTCTTCAAATGTGTATCCGTAAAAGAAATGTTTCAATAATTACTACAAAGGCGATTTGTGTGGAATTCATAATTTATTATTTTACTTATCACAACAATCTGAAATTACTCTTACTCTCAAAGGCATTTTACTGTTTCTTTCTCGGTTTACGGTTGACACTGCTTCAATAGGTGACAGTGTGTATCCGAAAAGAAACGTTACAATATTTACTACAGAGTGGTGTGGAATTCATATTTCTCTCATTTATAACTTATCAATTAAAACCATACCTATGTATTCATCATCTGGCTTGGTTTCATTGTTCCGACATCGCGTTAACTGTATTTATCACATTGTTTTGTCATCTTCCAATCAGGGGTCTACGTTCTGTCGGTGTTTAACCCGTATCTGGTACAAGATTTTCATCTCACAGAGCAAATAAACAGGGTAAATCTAGGCAAAGAATCTGTGAAATAACAGGGGGAAAGTTTCTTAAGTCAATTATACGAACATGGGCAAAGGCAAATCAGTGCTTAGCAGCTAGTTTATTATATAGGCGCCTGAGTTAAGTCATAGTAGATGTATAAAGTGTATTTCGGATATAGAGAAAAGGGAATATATACAAACATTCGCGGGTACGTCGATATATGTTATGAAGCAACATGGTATTTCTGTTCTGTGATTTCAAACGGTCAAATAACAGCAGCAAACAAACCTTAATCACAAAATATTTACTGGGCGCACATTGATAGTGAATGCGTTTAATATAATCTACACAATTGTATCAATAAGTGAATGTGTAATCTACTATTTATTAATGAAATCGATGTTAGACTAATACAGTGATTGTAACAAAGAAGATAATATAGTTTAAACAATAACTGATGCAGTGTGTTGACAAATTGGTATTCACATATTTCTTGTTTTGTGGCGTCTTATTTACTTACACGTTTATGGTGTTTGTTTAAAGTACCACGTACATCGGTTTTGTCGGTTCTGCGTGGTCATTCGGTGTTTTCATCCCCGCCACAACGGCAAATGACCTCCGACTTCGAAGGATTTCTATACCAGATCTTATCCATTACATTATTGTCTTATCTTAATTCTTGAGAAAGAGCCAGTTTTTCCCTTTTCAATGATGAGTCCTAAACGAGGGAACTACTGGTACCATTTGTATTACGTCTTTGGTATGACGCGGTTATTGACTAGGGATTGAACCCGGGACCTCCCGCACTCGATGCCAGCACTCTACCACTAGGCTATCGAGGATGCGATTTGAAACATTGTTGTTGCTATAGTATCTACTTTGTATAAATAAGACAAAAACAAAAAACATACATAACAGGGTTGGACAATGACACTTGTTAAAACTAATTGTGGACACTTTCTTAACTAATATTTGATGTTAAGTACTCTCATCTTAGTTTTATTTTATTATATGGTCTAGTACGAACTCCTGAAACTTGTGCCTAATGATTCCCACATATGAAACACTCACTCAGAGGGTTGTGTGGTAAACCGGATTACCTGTCTGTCCGCTGAGTATTTTTCATCTCTACTCGTTCATCAAGGTTAAAAAAACAACATAATTTCAATATCTGTTTTAAAAAGATGATACTAAATTACAGACCTACGACTTTTCTAGAATCATATACGCGCATGATAGAATGTTTCATATACGGGATTTGTTGTAAATATGTCGCAAACAGAACACTATCATTATAAGACAAACATCGGAAATATCGCCGTCGGTGAAAACTGGCTCCAGTGTAGAAAACAGTCGTTGCCACGAGATATGTTGGTGACAACTTCCACTGATATACGTGCTTATCGTTATATACACGCTATATTGTTGACTTCGAAAACGCCAAGGTCGTAACCATCACTGCCGATATATCAGTATAACACGATGGCTTCCATATCAACAAGCAGAGAAAGATTAATGCAAAATCCTGATTATGTTTGAACAATGAGGCAGCTTCTTAGATGGCAAATGCTGATTTGTTGACGGTTTCTGGGATCAATCCGGTCGACGTGGGGAGCCTCAAGCTGTTTCTAGGGCAAATCGTTCATCTGATGTCTAAAATATGCATCATTTACAATGGCTGAGCTCTATATGCGAGAATGTCTCATCCATACAGATTCTGTCTTACTGAGAACGTTCCGCAACTATCTCTAGAAACCATACATATGGGTAAAACAATGTTTCATTATACATCGAAACGAACAAACACAAGTGACAGCGAATGAATGAATGAAATTTGTTGATCTCTGTGTAAGATTGAATATTAATTCACGAGTGGCCAATATAGCAAATATGTTCACCAGTGGCATATAGTTAAAATACATGCTTCCACCGAAGTAAACTAGTTTTGTTTACGTTTTTTCCCTTATTATTAGAACAGTGGTATTATCGGTTTATGATCCATCGATATATTTTTGTTAACGTAAAATAATTGACGAACAGCGCAGAACTAAGGTATTAACTTTATTAAAATCAATAATCGAATTTACTGTTATATCATTACCTACATATTTTACAAGTGCTTTTGAAACGCATTTTATTTGATTAGTTTTTTTACAATTACAATGCGCCAATGATAATCCCATTCTCATTTGTACTAAGCTCAATAGAGTGCATGCTATTACTTTCCTATCGCCTGCAAGTACTTAACAATATTTAATGACTGACCAGTTAAATATTTAATGTTGACAATTTCGGTATATGATTCCTAAGCTATAGGATCACGTTCAGTTGTCTATATTTTCCACAACGGCAATAGTTCGTAAGTACAGATGAATATTTATGTTTCTGATTTTGAGCTAAAGTCCAAATTTAAAAGATTTTGAACTAATTAAAAAAACAATAACACAGAATAATCACTGACACATGTGCAGCTTGGCATCTTCTAGACAACACAATTGATTCAAGTAATTCTGTCATTTTGTAATACGCAGCACAAATGACTCTCGTCTGACAGTCGCGTCTAGAGGTAGATCTCCTCTCGGTAAATTAAGCCTTTCCTAGAATGTCTGTAGAATGTAAATAGTGCAGTTTCTGACACTAAAGCTTTTATATAAGTCTGCATATGACATCCCAATAAATAATCTATCTTACAAAAAAGTTAAGCAAACAGTTTAATCAAACTAAGTAAATTGTATTTCTGTGTTATATAAGTGAATCAGACATGCCAACCGCTTTGCTGAACATTGGCGCCTAAGAAAGAAAGAAACAGCAGCATAATAAAACACTATTACGGTAAAGTTCCGCGATTAAAACCTTTCCTAAATAAGAAGATATCGATAAGAATAACACATATTTAGGTCCTAGAAAGCCAATTTTAGTGTGTTTGGAGTCTCACTTTTAATACCGATTTGTTAGTTAGACCATCTGTTGTCGGTTCCAATGTTTGGCTTATTTGCGATAACTACATTGTGCTAACTTGAACTTGACTGAATTAAAAAGGCATTAGTTAAAGTGATCTAGATACAGAAGTTATGTTATACCTAACGGAAACGTCACTTGTAGAACACAGCATCGTAGTCTCATATTTGTCTGTGTGTTAGACAGGTGAGTTGATTGCGATGTTTCTGTCCTGATGTTTTTTACATTTTGCTTGTTTGTTTGCTTGCTTTGTTGTGGTTTTTGCGCGGTTTCTCGTTTAATTTGTATTCGATGTAGTTAAAATGTAAGAGTCTGAACTTACCTATCTGTTTTTCAGTCTGTCCATTCTGAAAACATGAAACAAAGTGCTATTGGAATTAATCTTTAAACGAACCTCTAGTACACGCAACCAACCTATTTGTAGTCGACGGCAAAACTCAAGCAATTGCCCTACTTGTAGTAAGAGAAAGTGATTTTTACCATGTGTATATCAAAATAACCAGTGCGTTTTATCTCTCCTGAAGTCCAATCCATAATACTCCCAGTGGTTTTACATGTAGGTGGTAGACACTAAACCGGATAAAGTACAGCCTAGCATTTAAAGATCACCATTAACTTGAAGTAAGAAATCAATGTGAACTTTTACTCATGCCAGTAAAGTGAACACTTGCGGACATCAGTAAATTAAAGTAGAATCATATCGAAAAAGTAGATATATAATAGAAACTAAAACGATTTAACTGTAATATTTAAAAGGTACGTTTGCAAGTGCACATTTAACCCTTGGTGCTTAGTACTGGTTGGTTCCATGAACGGATTTGAGCGTGATTTCACAATCGAACTAAAATCAATTGAGGGCCTTAAGGAAGATTGACTTAAATGTCAAATAAGCCTCCTCGTTAAATATCGTCAAATCCAAAACATTTAATATCCTTCTGTCTAATACTTTACCATGGTTGTTACAGAAAGTTATAAGGTCGCGCGAATGGCTTTATTGTCCACGAATTAGCTTTTAACATAATGACAATTTGAGTTATATCTTGTTGTTTTGATAGAAACATTAGGTGTACACCTCTGATGGTGACTGTACGTTTAATGTTTCCACACGGCAATGATTTTGGTATATAGATACCTTTATTATATACGTTTATGTTGTACTTCTATTTGGTAATAACATAATCATAACATACATAGAGAATATTAGGTCCCTGTCTTTGTACTCTTCAGTATATTAGGCAAGATGGAGATAGGTATACATGGCGAGGCTCTGTCGTTTTTGAAATGAAACGGACGAAAAAATACAGCTGACAGTGTTTTTATTCTGTTGTAAAGGTCAAGTCTACTTTCGTGTTATCGATATAAATAGAACGAAACAGTCAACGTATGAAACATACGATAGATTGATAACTGGTATGGAGAAATAATGCAAAATTAATTACACAACAATAGTTATGCAGCCAAAAAGCCTAATTCATCAGCCAAACTTTTGAATCGAGACAAAAAATGGCGGCCATTTGCATTTTAGGAATGTTGACCTCTGACTTCACTCTGCCGTGTATAGCATGTCGTTGAAAGCTATAGTATACACGGCCGGCCAATTTCTGTCAAATATAGCAACGATGGTAGGATAAAATGATACACTTGAGTTAAAAGTACTTACACATATAAATGATTTAATGGATAATTCTGTATAAAGTATCATTATGTCAGCATGTAAACATAATCTCATTGCACCACGTTTATAATTATAACTAATTTTCGAAACGTACGTGTTTGCTTTTTAATTAAAGGTTGAATTTCATGACAACTAAGTTAAGGCCATTTTCGATTTGTAGAACGTCGTCTTAAATGAGTATGCAGTTTATTAATACGGTCCGAATATCTCCTCTGTTATTTGATTGCCTCGTTAGATATTGTCACTTTAAAGTTTTTAACAGTTTTTACAATAACCACAATATAAGTGTTTTCTTATATATTTATGTATGATATTATAGTTATATCATACAACTGTTATTTAAGTTATGTGTCTGCCTTCAGAACTCACACACACACATTGTCGTTAAATGGTGCTAACAAAGGCATCGTTTGTTTGTATCGTTATGTATCCTTTTATAGTTTCATACAGCTGATATTTCAGAACATGGATCCAATATGCCCTCACCGCTTTTTGATTGCATCGTGTGATATATAACCACTAGTACAGTAATTGCCGGTTAATTGTGTGAACAAAGACATCGTTACCGTGTTTGTTTATATCGTTATGAATGTCAATTTTAGTTTGTAGTTGATATTACATAACATGGTTCGAAAAGGTCATCTCAGTTATTTGATTGCGTTGTGTGATATGGTCACAGGGAGGAAGCTCCACCAGCATATGTTCTGTTAACACTCGCAGTTGGATTACGAACATCACCATCGGAGGTGGTAGTGAATCTGCTAAAATATATACAGGGTAATTCCAACACTATTTTATCAACAGTTTATTAGCGATTTCCGATTATTTTCATTGATGTAGATCTATATGCGTAGAAACAAGTGAACTCTGATCTAGATAGAAACCAATAGGTCATGGTGTAAGGTTTAATGTTGTTTATCAAGCGACAGTCATATCAACAAGTGTATGTGTATATTCAACAACTCAAATAGAGCTCATAGACGGTTCCAATATTCCAGAGCACTTTTGCACAGTATGAGTGTTTCGTCACGGCACAAGGGCTGGTACTGACAGAAACAGGTAATTCAATAGTTTGACAATTACCATGGCAACAGTTTAGACGGCTGTGAATGTCAGGTCTAGCATACATATCAAATTGCAGACCTTGAAACTTGTTTCTAGCTTGATATAATAGTGTACATGCATTTTTGTCTGAGTAAACTATATGTGTTGTGCAAAGCGTTGATTTCAAAGATGTCGGACAATGTATAGGAGTGTCGAACTTGCACGACGTTGTGTTAAAGAAATGATGTTAGCTGGAATATACGTTCTACAGTTAAACTATCTATACAACAATGTACATGTAACGTTTGTCTATGGAATAATACGGGTGTTGTTGCAAAGCGTTAAAATGTCAGGCAAAATATATAAATGATGAATTTACTTGACATCGTGTTAAAGCAATGTATTTCTATAACATACTGTACATACACCGTTTGTCATGAGAATTATATATGGGTTATTGCAAAGCGTTGACTTCAAAGATGTCGTGGAATGAATACAACTGAAATAACATTGCGTTGTAGCAAATATATTTAAAGGAAGTATACCTACACCAATCAAAAGTTAAACAATCTTTAATTTAATGGTATTATGTGAGGTTTAATGTTAAAGATATGTGAAAGTATAGATTTTATATACTCCAAACCATTAAAATCGTCTGTTCAAAATCAGATGACTTATTGGTACAGTTAAGTGTTTACTGATGGAGCCAATTCTGATCATGTCGTGTTGTCATTGCATTAGATATGTTCATAATTCAACAGGCTTGCAACAGATGTTATCGTTAGATAGCCTAATATTTCGAGATGCAGACTAAGGAAAGACTATGTGAGTTTTCGGGTAGATACAATTGGGATGGGAGTATATTCAGTTTCAAAAGGCATATGTAGAAACCATCAAGCTAGCCATAGTCATATTTAATCCGCCATATTCTAGTGTACAAGCCAGAAGAAAATGAAAACCATTTTAATATAAATATCTGGACAATGTAATCCCTTTCATGAATTGTTTCTCGATCAAACTTAATCCGAACAACTGATACATCTGATAAATTGATTCGTTGCCTTTATTTCGATGGAAAGACAAAAGGAACATCATATTGATCTAGAAAAAATGGATTTCCTTATGTTGTATGTCAAATCTCAGCATGTACTAGTAGATTATCCATAACAGAAGAGAATAAACGTGAACGACCTGAAGGGTAAGGGGCTTGTAATATGAATGTACTTTCACATGAGGAAAATGATACGTATGTATTGTGTAATGAGGGATACTGTGGCTGAAGTAGAACTGTTGAAACAGAATTAATACAACGAACGGCATGTAGGAGAAGGACATGGAAGTTAGTGTACGGTATATTGTTTTCTAGGAAAGTACTTTATTGAATGTGTGCGTTTTTTGGTCAGAGTTATCCTAATAATGTGTAAAGTTCAAATTCTAAATATCGTACATAAAGTAAACTAACAACAAAGTAAGATTAAAGAACTACACAATGTTAAATATCGGTTAACAAGAACATAAAGTAAATTAACAACAAAGTAAGATTTAAGAACTACACAATGTTAAATATCGGTTAACAAGAACATAAAGTAAATTAACAACAAAGTAAGATTGAAGAACTACACAATGTTAAATATCTGAAAACAAGGACATAAAGTAAACTAACAACAAAGTAAGATTGAAGAACTACACAATGTTAAATATCTGAAAACAAGGACATAAAGTAAACTAACAACAAAGTAAGATTGAAGAACTACACAATGTTAAATATCTGAAAACAAGAACATAAAGTAAACTAACAACAAAGACGGATTAAAGAACTACAAAATGTTAAACATCTGAAAACAAGGATATATAGTAAACTAACAACAAAGTAAGATTAAAGAACTAGAAAATGTTAAATATCGGAAAACAAGTACATAAAATAAACGAACTTAGTGTTGCGGAATGTACATGTTACTTCATTGTGTTATGTACGTTTTGAACATTTTCAGCGATTTATTGGGCAACAATTGGTGTGTGTTAGTCATTAATATTAAAATAATAATAATATAATATTAATATTAACTTCCTAGAAACAAATCCGGTTAATTCTGCTTTCAAATAGGTTAACTGTACATTACATACAGCGTTAAGAATACATCGCGCTCCGTTTTTTCGTTGTTTTTACTAATATTACTATCTCCAACTTCTTCTTTTCTGCATTCACGCCTGTCTGCATTATCTCTCCTGTTTTAATGTCGACGTACATATGTTTACTATGAGCATGTACTTCTTTGAATACCTTTGGTTTGCTTATAAAAAAGGAACAAGCGGTATAAGGTGTTAGAAAAGTAGTCATAAGCACGTTTTAACGCATTGTTTATCTCGTTTTTTCTTCTCATTCCAGATAAGACGACCAGTCTTCCACAAACCTTGATCTCCAGAAACATGTCAACAGAGACGATAGAATATGGCACTTCCGGTTCCAGTGCGCATGTCAACGGAACCGGAATTGTTTTCGCATTGGACGATCATGCGAAGTTGATGATACTGGTCGATTCAGAAATTGGCAGCAGGTTTGACCGTACTACCGAAATAATCATCACAACCATTTTCTCGCTAATGATCATATTTGGAGCTCTCGGAAACGGATTAGTGTGTTTTGTGGTATTCAGAAATGCCCATATGCGGACACCTAGGAATGTGTTTATTATCAACCTGGCAATATCAGACCTAACACTGTGCCTATTTACCCAACCCCTCAATTTGTACAAACTTCTCAACACGCAGTGGCACTTGGGGTCTTTCATGTGTAAATTCTCCGCCATGTTGCAAGGAACAAATGTCTTTGTATCGACCATTAGCATTACGGCCATTGCTCTCGACAGATTCCAGGTTATCGTATATCCATCAAAGGACAGCATGAGAAAGATTGGAGGAGCGGCTGCGCTTGTTACAATTTGGATTATCTCCCTTCTTATGTCAAGTCCGCTGATAATATTCACCGTCTACAGCAAGGAGCGCCCTCTGCCGGATATAGACTATTTTTTCTGGCTTTGTATAGAGGACTTAACTCTCCAAGCCGAAAAAGGTGCGTATTCCGTAGCCTCGATGGTGGTTCAATATATACTTCCGGTCATAACTGTTACTATTGCGCATGCGCGGATATGTAATAAACTGAAATATAGAATGGTAAATAGACGACCACCACCTAGCTCAGGGGAAATAAATAGCCCTCCTCCCGCCGAATACAGGAGCAGGTCTGACACTAGGTCAGCAAGAAAACGAAAAACGAACATTTTACTGGCCATGATTGGGATTGTGTTCGTTTTCAGCTGGATACCTCTTAACATTAGCAACATTCTCGCAGACTTTCAGTTTCAAATATTCCGCGATCAGGTAATAGACATCAATCTTGTTTTTATCGTCTGCCACATTCTCGTGTTAAGCTCAGCGTGCACAAATCCCGTGCTGTATGGCTGGCTGAATGACAACTTCCGGAAAGAGTTTCTCAAAGTCCTCCATTGCACGTGTTGTAATTGGTTCAAAAAGGGTTTCTGCTGCTGTCCAAGGAGTCGTGACAGAGGTATCCCTGTGATCACGTTCTCACCAGACGAAAATGGCGGGAAAATGAACACTTTCCAAAAGAAGGCACGGCGTCCAACAAACACCTCACAGATGTTCATGACAACGGACTTGGATCATTCATGTCCACAGTCGGCAGTGTCTTTGTAGTTGTGTAACTTGCAGAAAACACTATAATATATATTCAGGTGTATCTATAGAGCCTTTGGCAACATCCGTGCAAACGCCCAGCGAAGTACAGACAACATTGAACGCACATACATGCATGTTTGAAGTTGAAGCAAGTGGCAATTCAGACAAAGACATGTTTTAGTTGTATGTGTAGTATTGCTATTCAATACGAAAACATACAAGAATGTATGATAATTCCAACAACAGTTTTAAGTGGTGGCTAGAACTAACAATGACAAAGGATACCATTTGTTATCTCATTCTATGACAACCGTTTAGTGTAGGTAAACCATGAGTGTTGATACGCTTTTAGAGGTCTAATCCGTCAGGTAGTCACACTGCTGAGTACTTGAGTTTCAGTTTTCAGTTTATTCTTTACACCTAACATATATACACATATGATATGAGGAGAAACAAACATAACATACACACATATTATAGAACCAAGCCAGAAAAAAAAGATAGTTAGTCAGGTGGAGTATTTACATTGTATAGGATGATTGATATAAACGTGCATAGTTCCAATATATTTCTTTTGTTTACAATATCCATCAAAGTGTGTACAGTATACATATTTGGATTTCTACATAGTATTGTAGGTAGTATTGAATTTCTATCTTCAGTGAAAAAAGGACATTTAGAAATATAATGACATTCATCACCTACTTCATTAGTATTACATAGAGTACATTTGCGGGTGTTAATATATTGTCGAAACCAACGACCTCTTTCTATGGATAAAACGTTGTTACACATTCCAAAATTTAACATTTATAATATCAGTTGATATTCTATGATAAAAGATTTGCTTGAATTATTTACATCAGACTTAGTGCACTTAGAACTGTGCACCTAAGAATGTTAATAAAACGAACATGATTAAGTGCACTAATTGGTATACAGTTCTAAGTGCACTAATTGGTATACAGTTCTAAGTGCACTAATTTGTATACAGTTCTGAGTGCACTAATTGGTATACAGTTCTAAGTGCACTAATTGGTATACAGTTCTAAGTGCACTAATTGGTATACAGTTCTAAGTGCACTAATT